>JGI11705J14877_10000914_pt1 | contig 17603 bp, 16 predicted proteins | sample Etolaghawater15m_FD_14877 | JGI IMG/M metagenome (IMG submission 14877)
CGACGTCATTCATATTTGGGATATTTGACTCCGATGGAATTTGAAATAAAACTGGTTTTACAAAAAGTAGCTTGAGAATATGTCCACTTTTACTTGATCACTTCAGTCTGAGCTTCTGCAAGAATTTAAAGCAGGAAAATTTCGCGAGTACAAAACTATACTTAATACAAAAAAAGAAAAAGTTCTTTACTACGCTATCCCCATTGCCCCCAACAAACAATCATGCATGCGTTGCCATAGTGATCCTTCTATTGCTCCGAAAGAAATGGTAGAGCAGTATGGGGATAAGGCAGGGTTTCATGAAAAAACAGGTGAGATTCGGGCCTTTATTTCTGTACGTGTGCCAATGGAAAGACAATTGGTGGAGGCAAATAAAACGGCTTTTATTATTTCGACGGTAATGTTCTTATTATTATCCGGTGCTTTTGCGGTGGTCTACTCTTTCTTCCATAAAATTGAGAAACAAAAAAAAATTAGCAGTGGAAAATGCATATTACCTGAGTTCTATCCTTCAATCATCAACCGACACTGCTATAGTCGCAACCGACCTTTACTATAATGTGAAATACTTTAATCATGCAGCCGAGCAACTTTTTGGGGTTCCAGCTTCGATGGCTCTCAAAAGCAATGTTGAGAGAATCCATGAGGGGATCAGTAAGGCTTCCGATAAACGTTTTACTGAAACAATAAAGAAAGTAAAAGAACAGGGCTCTTATAGCTTTATACTGGAACATAACGACAAAACACTTCAAGCAGAATTGTCAGTTATAAAGGATAATGCCAATGAGTGTGCGGGATTCCTCCTCCTTGGACATGATCTAAGTGCTCGTATCGCTGAAGAGAAAAAGCAGGAATTGGTAAAGGAACGATTGCAAAAAGCAGAAAAAATGGAATCCCTTGGCCTGATGGCTGGAGGGGTAGCCCATGACTTAAACAATATTCTATCGGGTATTGTCAGTTATCCTGAATTACTTCTCATGCAGTTGCCAGAAAGCAGTGAGTTAAGAGAGCCAATAAGGGCCATTCAAGAATCTGGAAAACGAGCAGCAACTGTAGTTGCAGACTTACTCACTGTGGCAAGAGGTGTTGCCACGTCCAAAGCACCGCATGATGTCCATTTACTGGTAAACGATTTTTTATGCTCCCCGGAGTGTGAGAAACTTTGCTCTTTGTATCCAAAGATTAAATGTAAAGAAAAGATGGAAGCAGAAGATTCCATCATCTTTTGTTCTCCCGTTCACATCAAGAACACTCTAATGAATCTGGTTGGCAACAGCATGGAAGCCATAGATGGTAAGGGAACGATCAGTATATCAACCTGCAATCAACAGCTTGACACAAATGAGGCGTCAAAGTTTGATCTGCAGGCTGGTAATTATCTGATACTCTCCGTAAAGGATAATGGTAAAGGCATAGCTGAAAAGGATCTGGAGCATATTTTCGAACCGTTTTACACCAAAAAGGTGATGGGGAAAAGCGGTACGGGCCTAGGTCTTGCCATTGTCTGGAACACCATGCAGGATCACAATGGTAGAGTCACTGTGGAGAGTACTGAACACGGAACATGCTTTGACCTATATTTCCCAACAAATGTAACTCAAAATATTGTTGAAGAGAAAGAGAACGAAAATACAGCTCTCCCCACAGACACCAACAAACACATACTGGTTGTTGACGATGAACCCCAGCTACGTGATATTGCCTGTAAAACTTTGGAGAGCATAGGTTATCAGGTCGACTCCGTATGTTCTGGTGAGTTGGCTATTAAATTTGTAAAAGATAATCCTGTTGATCTTGTTATGCTGGATATGCTCATGGAACCGGGTATGAACGGGCGTCAAACCTATGAAGAAATACTAAAATTATATCCAGATCAGAAGGCTATTATTGCCAGCGGTTTCTCAGAAAGTGATGATGTTAAAGCAGCTTTTCAGCTTGGAGTTGGGGGCTTTATCAAAAAACCATATTCAGTTGCTCGACTTGGCCGGGCAATAGAAGAGGCATTGAACAGCTAAGCCAGAATACAGTTTTGATGGCCAATGGAAATCTCTTCAATTTCATGTAATCCTTTACAATTACATGGATACTGTGAGTGTCAGGTTTGATCACGTCTCTTAACCTGTCAGATCGAGTATGAACAACTACAATTTATTCTTCAGTTACATGGGTCACTCCGCACTCTACTTTTCCTCTGTGAAACCGAATTTCCAGCCTGTCGTCAATTTTAAGCTGTCCACTATTCCTGATAAGTGTTTTTTTTCCTGATTTTGTATCAATTTTATTTGTGATGGAATATCCTCTCGACATCGTTGCCAGTGGACTAACAGCATCGAGCAATGATGCCTGCCGGCCTAACGCTGCCTCTTTGTCTGCAACTAAAGTCCGGAACAGATAGGAGAGTTTCGCTGCAGCAAAATGAAGATGTTGTTCCTGTAGCTGTACCTTTGCCACCGGTGAATTGTGATGAAGTTTTGCGTAAAACTCGTCACAGATAGCGCTCCTGTTACTGATTACTTTTTTTATCAGGGTAACAAGCTTAAGAGATGCGTGATCAAGACGAAGAGAATAATTGGTGAAGAGAAAATCCATGTCTCCAAGCAATCTACGGTTTTGATTGATCCGGTACTGATAGTCTTCCAATATTCCAAAAACAGTTCTGGTGAGTATCCGTCGCATACGTCCAACTGTTTCCTGTAGTGCAATACCGTCAGGGATTATCATTTCCGCCGCAGCCGTAGGCGTTGGCGCTCTCAGATCGGCACAGAAGTCACTTATTGTGAAATCCACCTCATGTCCTATAGCTGATACAACCGGGATGGTGGATTGTGCAATTGCCCTTGCCAGAATTTCCTCATTAAAGGGCCAGAGATCCTCGAGGGATCCTCCACCACGACAGAGCACCACGATATCTGTGTGTGGACGGACAACGTTGAGTATGTCCAGGGCTTTGACAATCGCTGCTGCTGCCTCTTTTCCCTGAACAGGCACGGGGTAAATACTCACAGCGGTAGGAAAATGCCGCTTGCGCCATATTTTCAGAAAATCATGGACGGCAGCACCACTAGGGGAGGTGAACAGCACAATCTCCCTTGGGAATCTAGGAAGACTTCGTTTCCTCTCCTGAGCAAAAAGTCCTTCACCCTGCAGCTGTTTTTTGAGTTTTTCAAATTGGAGCTGCAGCATTCCACTCCCTTGAAAATCCACACTGTCTACAACGAGCTGGTAGTCACCTCGTGGTTCGTAAACTGAGATGCGGCCATGGCATATGACCTGTTGTCCATCTTCAAGAGGTTTTTCAAGATAGCGGGATTGTCCCTTAAAAAGTACACCTTTGAGCTGGGCACCATCATCCTTTAAGGTGAAGTATGAATGCCCTGAAAATGGTCGTTTAAGGTTCGAAATTTCCCCTTCCACCTTAACAAAGCGAAACTTCATTTCAACCAGATTTTTAAGTTTTCTGGTGAGTGAAGTGACGGAATACATCTGGTCTGCTTCCTGATTAATCATCTAAAAGAGCCTGTATGTGAATAGAACTTTAAAAATCCGTAATATATGCGGTTTGAGAATAGACATGGCAATCAGGATAGGGTAAATTACACTATTTATTTTTGAAAATAAAACGGAGCCAGCTGCCACTATCTCAGATAGAGGTATAGGTTTTTCTCGTAAAGGTAAAGTAAAAAACCAGGAGTGCAGGATGAGTGAAAGAAGTGCATTTGATCAGAATCATGTGGCAGAAAATGCCTATGTTGAACCGAGCGGTGTGCTGGATCAACTCAATCTTCCACCAGGTTTTGTGAAATTTGTTAGGAATAATAAACGAATACTGCAAATTAGCGGCACTTTGATAGTAATTGTGGTGGTTGTTGGATCTCTTTATCAGAGCTACAGAACTGGACGTCTTGAAGATAGTGCAAGCAATCTTTCCCTATCCATGAATGCGGAAGGCGCAGATAGGATTAAGGCTCTTGAACATGTTGTTGATAATTATTCAGGAACACCCTCCGCTCTGTGGGCAAGTGTAGAACTTGGTCATATGGCCATGAAAGATAAAGCCTATTCCAAAGCCAAACAGTATTACTCCGAGGTTCGTGATGACATTTCAACCTCAAATCCAATGTATGGGCTGCTAAGTTTTGCAATAGCTCAGGCCGAAGAGGCAGACAAATTGTATAGTCAGGCTTCGGCATCTTATTCGGCTCTGAAAGCAATTGATGGCTATAAGGATGAGGGGTTCATGGGGATGGCCCGGGTACTCGAGGCTGAAGGAAAAAACAAGGAAGCTCTGGCAGTTTATGAAGAATATCTCGGGACCTTTCTCGGTGAGGAGCAGAACTCTCAGCTCACCAGAATGATTCAGCAAAAGATTACCCGTCTCAGCGCTCAGGAATGAAGGTAGTAACCAGCCCTGAAGAGATCCAGATACTTGCCCAGAAATATCGATCTCAAGGGCTACTGATCGGGCTTGTACCAACCATGGGTTGGTTTCATGAAGGGCACCTTTCGCTTATGCGAAGAGCCAGGCAGTCCGTCGACCGCGTAATAGTCAGCCTTTTTATAAATCCCATGCAGTTTGGGCCAGGTGAGGATCTGGATAACTATCCCTATGACCTGAAAAGAGACTGTAGACTGGCTGAAGAAGTAGGAGTTGATATTATTTTTGCCCCGGACAAGGGCAGTATGTATCCGGAGGGTTTTGCCACTACCGTTTCTGTCAGTGGGTTAACATCTTCCCTTTGCGGAGCAAGCAGGCCTGGGCATTTTGACGGAGTAACCACCGTTGTAGCAAAACTTTTCAACCTGACACTGCCACACCTTGCCGTTTTTGGGGAAAAAGATTTTCAACAACTGGCGGTGATACGGCGTATGGTAGAAGATCTCGATTTTCCGATAGATATTATTGGTCATCCAATAGTTCGCGAAAAAAATGGCCTGGCCATGAGTTCGCGCAACACGTACCTTCAAAAAGATGAAATTCCAGCGGCACTCTCCCTTTCTTTGAGCATTACTGCTGTTAAAAATGCCATTAAAAACAACAGCGGGCAAACAATAACACCTGCTGTCCTTAAGGATATAGCCTGTCAGATAGTAACAGAACATCCCGAATGCGAAATTGATTATATAGAAATAGTTGATAAAACGACACTACAGGTTTGCACTCACTTGAGTGAACAGTCCTTGCTGGTTATGGCGGTAAAGATTAATAAGCGGATACGATTAATAGATAATTCTCTATTAATGGAATCATAAAACATTAAAAACAGGTTTTCCGAAAACCATCACTTTACAGGATAGTTGCTATGGAGCGTCAAATGCTCAGGGCCAAGTTACACAAGGCCACTATTACTGAAGCAGATCTTAATTACGAAGGTAGTCTTACCATTGACCGTGAACTTCTCGATGCTGTAGGAATAGTGCCCTTCGAGCGGGTAAAGGTCTATAATATAAATAATGGGGAGCGTTTTGACACCTATGCTATTGAAGGGAAAGCCGGATCTGGTGTTATTGGTCTGAATGGTGCTGCTGCCCGTAAAGGAATGGTTGGCGATTTGATCATTATTGTAACCTTTGGATTCTACTCACCACAGGATCTTGAAACCTATCATCCTGTTATTGCATTGCTTGATGAAAACAATACAATAAAAGAAATGCTCACCAAATAATTGACAAAGGAGTTATCCCATGCCCGGTTTTGAAGTCTTTGGAGATGAGGAAAAAAGGCAGATCAGTGATGTTCTGGACACTGGTGTCCTTTTTAGATATGAGTTTGGTGAACAGCGCAAGAATGTTTATAAAGTCCTAGAATTTGAAAAGAATTTCGCAAACTACTGCGGTGCAGGTTTTGCTCAGGCAGTGACTTCTGGTACGGCTGCATTAAAGGTTGCGCTTGCTGCACTCGGAGTTGGCCCTGGAGATGAGGTCATTACCCAGGGATTCACCTTTGTAGCCACCTGGGAGGCAATTCTCGATATTGGTGCTATTCCGGTTTTCACTGAAATTGATGAAACCTTAAATATGGACCCCGAAGATCTGAAAACAAAGATCAATGACAAAACTCGCTGTATCATCCCGGTGCATATGCTTGGAGCAATGGCCCGTATTGAGGAAATTGTTGCAATTGCCAGCAAACATAATATTCCTGTGCTTGAGGATACTGCCCAGGCGGCAGGTGGCACAATTAAAGGTCAGCATCTCGGTACCTTTGGAAACTGCGGGACATTTTCATTTGATTCGGTGAAAACCATGACCACCGGAGAAGGTGGAATGATCATTACCAGTGATGAAGAAATGTGGCGAAGCATGTCTGAATACCATGATCATGGGCACGACCATGTGGTTAATCCAGGGGGACGTGGCGGGGAAGGGCGCAGGTTTGTAGGATTTAATTATCGAATGATGGAACTGCAGGGTGCCATGGGTATTGCCCAGTTGGCTAAACTTGATTCCATGATTGCTGCTCAAAAGAACCATAAGGCCAAACTCCGCCAGGCAGCTTCTGCTATTCCTGGTGTACAATTCAGAAGTCTTGTCGATGAAGAAGGGGATACGGCGACATTTTTTGCATTTATCATGGAGAGCAGTGAGCAGTGTCAGAGAATAAATGCTATCCTGAAAGAAAGTGGAGTTGGCGCAATTAATTTCAGTGAAAACAGCTGGCATTTTTATCCAAGCTGGGAACACCTTATGAAAGGATCAACAATTACCGCATCCGGATGGCCCTTTGCAGAACCAGGCGGTAAACGTCGCGTTGTTTACGACCCCAATTTACTTCCTCAATCAGCGGATATTATGTCAAGAACACTGGTGTACCCGGTATCTGTGAAAATGAGTGATGAGCAGTTAAAAAAGATGTGTGATGCTCTTGGAAGGGCAGCAACTGCCTGAGAGGGCTTGTAATAACAAAAAGGTGTGATGGCAAATCCACCACACCTTTTTTTTATTCTAATGTTATTTGGGATAATCTTAGATTATTTCTTGTAAAACTTATGATTGCCGTACTGTTCCACGAATGTATACTTTGAGGCCCAGTATGGTTCAATGTTATCGAGATGGTAGTACGTGGCACCAGCTGTGAAATCAGTAGAGTTCAGGGCAATGTAGACTGACTTCATGCACTGAAAAAAGGCCTTCGGGTCTTCTGGAATATAGGAACTTTTCTGATTGGTCCAGCTGAACTGATAGGGCTGTTTAACAACCTTTTTAATACTGAGGTCTCTTCTGATTGCCCGGTTAAGGGTAACATGTGCCACTGCCACCTGACCGATTTCCGGCTCTGAACGGGCTTCATGATACACATTTAAAGTCAGCCAAAGTAATCCTTCAAGAAATGTCATAATGTTTCTCCTGCTTCCAGTGTGTTTTCCCCATAGGTAGAATTTGGGAAACTCGAAGTTGCACCCACTCAGTCGACTTCTAGAGAGGCTTAATTTGGAAGTGAACACTTTTTGACATAATAATCATTTCTAGTCAAGAAAAAACTTAAGAAGTTTGGCAGTGGACTGCTTTGCTTCTCTGGCGTAATAGTGTGGCAGATATTCTTGACAATACGTTTGTTTTTCTGAAATTAACTGTAATATATCAATATTTTGTATGGGTGACTCATTAAATACTGAGGAGATTCGGGGGATAGTCGAGCGGATTACCTTTCATAATGAAAGCAACGGTTGGAGTGTTCTCAGGGTCAAATGTTATAATGATTTTGATACCTCCACGGTAATTGTTCATCAGATGAAAGTTTTTGCCGGTGCTACCATGAAATTTACTGGGTACTGGTCAAACCATCCCAAATTTGGGCGTCAGTTTACTGCAACCAGTGCAGAAGAACGTAAACCAGCATCTGCTGCAGCTCTTGAAAAATACCTTGGTTCCGGACTTATTAAAGGAGTAGGACCTAAAACTGCAAAACGAATCGTTTCCCATTTTGGGACAAGCACTCTAGAAGTTTTCGAAGAATCCATAGAAGATCTTCTGCTGGTTCCAGGTATAGCAAAGAAAAAACTGCAGGGAATCAGCAGTGCCTGGAGCGAACACAGGGCCATTCGTGATGTTATGCTTTTTCTGCAGGGACACGGTATTTCCACTCTCTTTGCGGTGCGGATCTTTAAAAAATATGGGCAGAAGGCCATAGAAAGAGTAACCGCCAATCCCTACCAGCTTGCAAATGATTTCTATGGCATAGGCTTTTTTTCGGCGGACAAGGTAGCATTCTCTTTGGGTATTGAACAGAACGCTCCTGTTCGTATCATTGCCGCTATCAGACACATTCTTTCGGCATCCAGGGAACAGGGACATTGTTATCTGCATGTTGGTCAAATACAGGAGAGTATCTCAACACTCCTTGACCTTGATCTTAGTGACCAGATGGAGCACTACCTTCGGTCGATGGAGAAATCCGACCTGTTGAGAAAAAGACAACTGCCGCTATCAGACGGTTCATTAGTTGCCTGTTACTACTCAAAAACGCTCTATTTTGATGAACAAAGCTGTGCTGAAGATGTAGCTGCCCTCTGCAGACCCCTGAACGTTGATAGCGGTCATGTGGAAAAATGGCTTTTTGAGTATTATAAAAAACAGGATTTCTCCTTAAGTGAGGAACAGGCAAGGGCTGTAAGAGGTATTGTCACCTATGGCTGTTCCATTCTTACCGGAGGGCCTGGCTGTGGAAAAACCACTACCACCCAGACACTTGTCAGACTGTTTCTTGCCATGGGGAAGGTGGTGCTTCTTGCCGCACCTACCGGAAGAGCTGCGCAACGTATGGAAGAAGTTGTCGGGGTTGAGGCCAGAACCATACACAGGCTACTTGAATATCAGAACGGATCATTTAAAAAATGTCGTGAAAACCCTCTTAGTTGTGATGTTCTTGTGGTGGACGAATGCTCCATGCTTGATATCAGTCTGTGTGCTGCTCTTTTTGCCGCCCTGCCCAAAGACGGACAGCTTGTTCTTGTTGGTGATGCCGACCAGTTACCTTCTGTTGGACCTGGCAATGTCCTTGGTGATTTGTTAAGCTCTAAAATTGTCCCTGTTTTTCAGTTGAAAGCCGTCTTCCGCCAGGCTCGCAATTCAAAAATTATTTCCTTTGCCCATGATATAAATAGTGGAAAAATTCCACACATACAGTCTCCATTTAAAAAACCAACATTATGGCAGGAAAAGTGCGACTGCCTTTTTATTGATTCTAACGAAGCCACTCAGAAACAGCTGAATAGCATACGGATGGCAAAAAAACAGCTTCGCTTCAACCTGCGTGAAGTAGAGTATGGTGAAGAAAATCTGTATTGCCATAGGCATCCTGAAAAAGATCAGGAAGCAAAACGTGAGTGGGAACAAAAGAAAAGCTCTCACTTTGAACATATCGATTTCGGACTGCTGCAGACTGCCGAAAATAATGCTGACGAGTTACGGGCAGTTCTAAAAAAAGTGCATCCCTGGTCCTCGCTCTACTATGGGTTAACGGCAGGGCAGGTGTTGCTGCGCCTCTATAGTGAATGGATACCCAAATACTTTGGATCAGAGGCCGAAATTCAGATCCTTTCTCCAATGACTCGCGGCAGTCTTGGTACCATGAAGATAAATGAGACCATACAGCAGGCTATGAATCCTGAAAACACCAAAAAAGGACAGATTATTCTCGGCCAGAGAGCTTTTCGTACTGGAGATAGAGTGATACATCGCAAAAACAATTATGATCTTGGGGTTTTCAACGGGGATATAGGTCAAATAACTCACATAAACTCAATAGATATGACATGCCTTGTGAAATTTTTTTCGGATGAGCGCACAGTGGAATATCAAAAGGATCAGTTGAGTGAACTTGAGTTGGCCTATGCTATTACCATACATAAATCACAGGGGAGTGAATTTGATTGTGTAATCATTCCACTTGTTTCCCAGCACTTCAACATGCTTTTTCGTAACCTCATCTACACTGGGCTTACACGGGCAAAAAAACTCGCGGTGTTTATCGGGACGCGTCAGGCTTTGGCAATGGCTATAAATAATATAGATACGGTAAAGCGCCAGACGGCTCTTTCGCTTTTACTCCGACAGCAAACAGGGGATTGACGAAAGCGTTACCTGACGAGACGGTGATATTTGAAATTGCGGAAAGTTTTCCTGACCGCCAGATGTTATTGAGAGAATTAATAAATTTTATTGCAAACGGTGTGACCTATGTCAGATTTTATCAGCAGATCAGAAGTAAAGCGTATATATAAACAGGTAGAGGAACTTGCAAGAGAGGTGGCAGATCTTTCGGACAAGGAACTGAAAAGTTTTCCAGGTGGTCCTGTAATTCAAGAAGAAATCCTTGCCACCCGCGGCCTTAAAGGCGGATCCAGAAAGCGTCAGATAAAATATCTTGCCAAGGTACTACGACAGGGCCCACTTGAAGAAATGTATCTCTTTGTAACAAACAGAAAGGGTTCAAATCTACACGCCAAAAAACAGTTCCATGAGGCTGAACGACTGCGGGACACGCTAATTAATGAGGCAATGGAAGTATATCAGGAGTGTCTCATTGAGCAGGTCCCCTTTGAACCCGATTGGGAAAGTGATTTTATCCGGGAAATCATCTCAGAGCACCCGAGCATTAACGAAAAAGAGCTGCGCCAGGTTGTGTATCAATATGTGAAAACACATTATAAGTTTCATTACCGGGAACTATTCCGAATGATGAAGGCAGCTGTTGAATTGAAAGAACGGATTGAAAAGAACAGCTGAAACGGATGAATTACGACGGATATGTATATTTAAATTTGTCGATTGGGAAGAGCAGACGGGCTGTTTGAAAAAAAAGCGGCAAGGGTATCGAGATGTCGTATCTTGAGCAGTATCCGTCAGCGAATTTCATTGGAATCAACATAGGCGTAGGCGCTGTGTTTATGGATGGATTCGAAGCTCTCTACACTTGCTGAAAACCAGGTTATTTTCGAATCGTCGAGCGCGGAAACGGCCACTTTTCGTACCACGTCTTCAACAAACATCGGGTTCTCATAGGCCCGCTCGGTTACATATTTTTCATCAGGGCGTTTCAGCAGGGCCCACAGCTCACAGGATGCGGATTTTTCTATCATTGCAATGAGGTCTTCCGCCCAGATGAATTTGTTGAATTTGACATTCAGCGTCACTTCGGCACGTTGATTATGGGCACCGGCTGTACTGATTTCTTTGGAGCAGGGGCAGAGTGTAGTAATGGGAACCCGCACTGAAAGGATGAAATCGTCATCAGTCCCTACCTCTCCGGTAAAACTGCATTCATATTCCATAAGGCTTCTGGTTCCTGACACGGGAGCTTTTTTTTCTATAAAATATGGAAAGGACATCTCAACTCTGGCACTCTCAGCACATAATCCCTCTTTCACTTCAGCGAGAAGCTCGGGGAAATTTGTGACACTCAAATCGTCCATATATTTATTGAGTACCGTGGTAAAGGTCAGGACACAACTTTCTCTGTATTTTCCAGGGAGACTGGCCTGAAGCGAGATGGTGGCTACACTGTTCTGCAGGCCACCGTTTTTTTCACGAATACGGACAGGAACCTGGATGTCTTTTATGCCTACGGACCGGATTTTCATTGTAGAGCTAGCGAAGCTGGTTTGAGTCACGAACCCCCAGGGAATTGTAAATTTCCTGAGTGGCCTGTGAGGAATTAAGGGTGAAGAACTGGATTCCTCGTACATCGTTATCCAGTAGATCACGAATTTGTTCAGTGGCCCAGTGAATACCTACCTTCTCAACATATTCGTCATTTTCGGCTCGATCAACCGCCTTTAACAGTCTGGCGGGAATCCTGGCCCCACCGGCAAGTTCTGCCGTTCGTATCAGACCGCTTTTGGTGCTGACGGGCATGATCCCAGCTATATTGGGAACGTGAATTCCGGCAAGTTCACAGCGTTCACAATAGTCATAAAAATCGCGATTATCAAAAAAGAGCTGGGTTACGATATAGTCTGCTCCTGCATCAACCTTCTCTTTTAAATACTGGATTTCCTGAAGACGATTCGGTGTGGCTGGATGTCCTTCTGGAAAACCAGCAACACCTACACACATCTGTGGAAAATGTTTTTTAATATAGCCTACAAGATCTGCGGCATAGTCAAAGCCATCGACGGGCTCGACGAAATTTTTCTGATCTTTTGGTGGGTCACCATGAAGAGCAAGGATGTTTTCAATTCCGGCATCCTGATATTTTTCTAAAATTCCGTGAATCTCGGCACGGGTGCTTCCCACACAGGTAAGATGTGAAACCACTGTAATATTGGTCTGTTCCTTAATACGAACAACCAGGTCATGGGTTCTGTCACGTGTGGTGCCGCCGGCACCATAGGTGACACTTACGTAGGATGGGCCTAGGGGCATAAGATTGGATATAGTCTGCAGTAAGCGATCGGCTGCAGCATCTTCCTTTGGGGGAAAAAACTCAAAACTAAAGGTGGTTTTGTGGCTTTGAAGAAGGTCTTTAACAAGCATGTGCGGTCCTGGTGTGGGATAGACAGTTTAGGATTCAATTTTTCAGTGTGCTTTCTTTACTCTTTTTTCCTCTGTTCGACAAGTTGCAAATATCGCCAGACCTCTTATACAGCCCTAACAGGCCTCTGATACGTATCTTTTTGTATGCATTTATGTTGTTTCAGTGTAAAATGTCTGTTTCGTGAATTAAAATGTCTATGATCGTAAACAGGTTTTTATGTATGAGTGGAACAGAGGAAACTGTACGGGTTGATAAGTGGCTGTGGGCTGCCAGATTTTTTAAAACTCGGAGTCTTGCAAGCAGGGCTGCAACGGGCGGAAAAGTCTTTCTCAATGGACAGCGCTGCAAACCATCCAAAGCAGTGGTTGAAGGAGACGAACTCTGCGTTCACAGAGGTCCGGATACACATACCGTTATCATTGTAGAACTTTCCAACCGCAGGGGACCTGCCAGGATAGCCCAGTCCCTGTATGAGGAAACGGAACAGTCCATACAGAACCGGAAGGAGCAGAAGGAAGAACGCTCCATGTTCTTTGCCGGACAGACCGTACCACCCAAAAGGCCCGGAAAACGTGATAGACGAAAGATCAAGGAATTCATCCGCAAGGGCGAATAATACAAAAAAGGATTGGAAATGAGCAAAGTAGAAAGAGCATTAATTAGTCTGACCGATAAGTCAGGAATAGAAGGTTTTGCCAAAGAACTCGCTGATCTTGGAATAGAAATTCTCTCCACAGGTGGAACTGCCGCCAAGATCAGGGAAGCCGGTATCAGTGTGATGGATGTCTCTGAATTCACAGGGTTTCCTGAAATGCTTGATGGCCGGGTGAAGACCCTGCATCCAAAGGTGCATGGAGGCATATTAAATCAAAGAGCAAACAGTGACCACCAGAAACAGTGTGCCGAACATGGTCTTAAAAATATTGATCTGATTGCGGTCAACCTTTATGCCTTCGAAAAAACAGTGGCTGATCCCAACTGCAGTCTTGGTGATGCCATAGAAAATATTGATATCGGTGGTCCTACCATGCTGCGGGCCTCTGCTAAAAATTTTAATGATGTGACGGTTATTGTTGATCCTGCTGATTATCCTCAGGTTTTGAAAGAAATTAAAGAAACTGGCAATACTACCTTGAAAACTCGGTTCCGTCTTGCCGCAAAGGTTTTCAAACTAACATCTGAGTATGATACTGCCATCTCCGCATGGTTAGAAAAAGTTGATGTTGATGGTAACGATTTCTTCAAATAAGGAATGGCTGAAATGTTAAAAACGGCGGTGCTGCTCTCGGGAAGTGGAAGAACACTCGATAATTTTCATGAACGGATAAAAAAGGGAAGTCTTCAGGCACAGATACAGGTGGTTGTTTCCAATGTTGAAAACGTTCTCGGCCTTAGAAAAGCGGAGAAGTATGGATATCCAGCCTTTCATGCAAAAGACAACGATGCTGTTAATTCCATTTTGAAAGATTACGACGTGGATATTATCGCTCTTGCCGGGTATCTCAAGTTATATACAGCACCGCCACACTTAAAAAAAGCTGTGATTAATATCCATCCGTCTCTAATTCCTTCATTTTGTGGTGATGGTTTTTATGGCTCACGGGTCCATAAGGCGGTCCTGAAACGGGGCTGTATGGTGAGTGGTTGTACCGTTCATTTTGCCAATGAAGTGTATGATGAAGGGCCTATTATTTACCAGCAGGCCGTAGCACTCGACTATGACGAAACACCCGATACTGTTGCTGACAAGGTCTTTGCTGCGGAATGCGAGGCATTTCCAGAGGCGCTCAACAGGGTCGCTGCAAGGGGAATAGAATTTTTCTGGAATCGAGTACAGGGGTGATTATGAAGAGCAGCATACTTTTGAACAGTGATGAGATCACACTTGCTGTAAACCGAATTAGCCTTCAGGTTCTTGAGAAAAATCACAGCCCTGACAATCTTGCCATAGTAGGTATCCACACCTGTGGAGTTTTTCTCGCCGAAAGAATACGAAAATTTATAGAACAGCAAACCTCACAGCCTGTGCCACATGGAAGCCTTGACATAAATCTATACCGTGATGACTGGAGTCTTATTACTCAAAATCCGGTGGTTAAGACAACTGACATCAGCTTTGCCGTTGAAGGGAGGGACATAATTTTAGTAGATGATGTGCTCTTTACCGGTAGAACCATTCGGGCGGCCCTTGATGCCTTGATGGATTATGGGCGTCCCCACAGTGTGCAACTTGCAATACTGATTGACAGGGGAGGACGTGAACTCCCTATTCAGGCAGATTATATTGGCCTCAGCACCACAGTCCGTGCAGATGAAAGAATTCAGGTAATGTTTACTGAAAATGGCGGACAGGATGAAGTTCTTCTCCAAAACCAGAAAGAATAAACTCTTTCCATTGTTCAAAATCTCTTTTTTTTTGAGACCTAAAACCTTTTACTAAATAAAATATATTATGGAACTCCTGGCACCTGCAGGCAACCGAGAAAACTTTCTTGCAGCAATGGACGCAGGTGCCGATGCTGTATATGTCGGTGCTCCTGCATTGAATGCCAGGAATCTGGCCCGTGATCTTCGCCTTGAAGAAATTTTTTCCATGGTTCAGTACTGTCACTCTAACAAAAAGAAAATCTATCTTGCCGCCAATAGTCTTGTTCGTGAACAGGATCTCCCTCAGGCCGTAGAAACCCTTGCGATGCTGGAAGCCATGGGGACAGATGGTCTGATTGTCCAGGATATCGGTCTGGTTCGCATGATTCGGGAACACTTCCCTGACATACCTCTCCATGCGTCTACTCTCCTCTCAGCCAATAACTCAGAATCATTAGCGGGATTTAAAACCATGGGCTTTGAAAGGGTAGTGCTTGCAAGAGAACTCACCCTAAAGGAAATTCAACTTCTGTGTCAGAAGAGTGATATTGAAATTGAAGTTTTTGTTCATGGTGCTATGTGCTTTTCCTATTCGGGGCTTTGTCTGTTTTCATCTTTTTTAGGTGGTAAAAGTGGTCTTCGCGGCAAATGCGTTCAGCCCTGTCGTCGTCACTATAGCTGGAATGCACAGCGTGGTGGTCAAAATTCTTCGCGATCAAAAAAGAATCAGAGAGCTCAACAGGATTCCGCCAAGGGGAAGCCCGGTGGAAAAGGGCAGTACCTTTTTTCCATGAATGATCTTTCAGCCCTTGCGGCTGTTCCGGATCTTCGAGCAGCTGGCGTGGCTTCACTTAAAATTGAAGGACGTCTCCGTTCTGCCCATTATGTCTCGCATATTGTCCGCGCCTACAGGCTCNTTATGGATGCCACCGAGGAACGCCTTCCTGCCGCGATAAAAGAGGCTACTCTGTTGAGTAACCGTGCCATGGGAAGAAAAACATCGTCCGGCTATTTCTTTTCTCCGCAGCCAATTGATGCCATTACTCCACATCATTCTGGTAGCATGGGTGATTATCTTGGGAGGCTCGGGAATGTCAAACCCTATGAGAACAGATTGTACGGGAAGTTGGCTCTTAAAGAGGAACTGGCAGCTGGGGACAGGCTACGGCTTCATGCTGAACCTTCAGGGGAGAGATTGGCGTTTAGCCTGAAGGAGCTGCGCCTTGGAAACGACAGTGTTGAGATTGCAGAGGCCGGAGATAAAGTACAGCTACTTTTACCAGAATGGCAGTATTACGATCAATCCAGTAAAATCGATGTGTATAGGGTTGATGTGAGGAAGGTTTCATTTTCGCCGGATATTCTGCCAGACATTCAACGCTGTGCAACTGCGCTCGCTCAAATATCTGACAAAAATTCCGGGAGAATTCGTGAAATCCTGAGAGAGGTTGCTTCACCGCTTCATGATGAAGAGATTCCCGAGATAATTACACCACGCAAATATGTAGGCAAAAAAGGGATAAAGCCGACAAGAAAGATAAAATTGCCACTCGACGTCTGGCTCAGGGTCGACGAGGCTAAAATACTTTTCAACCCCTTGCCCTTTGTTCCAGATCGTTACCTGCTACCGGTTACGAAAAGTAATCTCAGCCAAACCGGCCAGCTTAAACGCTATCTCGGACGACGTGTCCGGGACCTTACCTGGTGCCTCCCCCCTGTTCTTTTTGAAGGAGAGTTACAGAGGTTAAAAAAACAAATACAGCTCCTTATCCGTTCGGGGTTTAGGAGTTTTCAACTTGGTCATATTACTCAGTTCACCTTTTTCCAAAATGAAGAACGGGTCTACCTGTCTTCCGATTTTACCGTGAGCCTGTTAAATAGTCAGGCGGTTACCTTAGTTGAAGAGGGCGGGCTTGAAGCAGCTCAACTTTCCATTGAGAGTGACCAGAAGATTCTGATCGAACTGATTGCGCGATATCGAAGATATCAGAGTGAAATGAAACTGGGACTCACTGTATACGGTGCCCCGGCGTTGTTTACGGCCCGATTAGATCCAGAACATTTTCAGTACAATAAAACATTAAGTAGTCCTAAAAATGAAGAGTTCACCATATTAAAAAAAGAGAATGTCACTGCGACAGTTCCTGTACGTCCTTTTTCCTTGCTCCCATACCTGTTTGAGCTGAAATCTGCCGGACTGGATTATGCGGTCATTGATTTAAGTAATATGCAAATCAATAAAAAAGAGATGGAAGAGTTGGCTGAGAGGTTAAAAGGAACCGGAAAGTATTCAAAACTCCCAACTTTTAATTATCTCGGAACTCTGGAATAACTGTTTTTTTCAAGGTGTGCCTGGATTTTTTTTCCTTGAAGCAGTTCAGGCACGCTTTCTTTTTTTTAGCAATTCTACGATCTCCCTTCCAGCCCCTCAGTTTCATTGTTGAAACCGTTTTCAAACCAAACCTTATAAGGATATAGCCTGCTTCGAGCAGAGGTGGGTGGGTTACACTTATGTAATCGCACCTCAGTTGACCTAGCACTTGTAGTCGTTCACATATATTCGTTTTCTTTACAAATAAATGTATTTACAACCTACGAAAATGGTGTTATTGATTCACCATATACACGACTAGGAGTACTTAAGTTTACTTTTTTCGTAACACGGAAGTTATTTTCGGAATGTACTTACAAGGGCTCGCTCATGCTATCAAAACATTATTGCCCATCCTGCGGTAGCTACAAAATACGAAGAATTCATAGA
>JGI11705J14877_10000915_pt1 | contig 17603 bp, 22 predicted proteins | sample Etolaghawater15m_FD_14877 | JGI IMG/M metagenome (IMG submission 14877)
CCCAGGCGATACCAGCCGCCGCGTGTCAGCACATGTTCGAATTCAAGCTCGGGGTAGATGGCGTGCAGGCCCTGCATTATGACCTCAAGGCCCTGCTCGACGCGGGTGTCGTTACACAGGGCAGCGAGTTGTTCGTTCTGCTCGATAAACGCTTGCATGCGTTGTCTCCTGGTCAAGTCGTCCGCTGTTTATCACGCGGAACCGTTGAAGTTCTGGTTGTCTGATTTCAGGCGTCGCTGCACGAGATCACGCACGTCGTCATCGTCGTCGTAGAGCATTTCCACCAGCATATCGGGCGACAGGCGATGACACACGCTAAGGCGCACCCGCCAGTCGGTATCCCTCATCATGGGGCGAATCGACTCGATTTCGATGCGCTCGGCGACGATGATGCGAATCTCCGCCATGGGGTCATTCATCATCAATTGAAGGCTTTCCTGCGGCAGACGCCTGGCCACGGTCTTGCGCACCTCGCGCTCGGGATCGTTGATCATGCGGAACAGGCGGCCCGGCTTGAGCCGTTTGGCCACATACTGCCTGACCAGGTAATCCTCATCGTTGACCAGGCGCTCGAGCTTCTCCACCGGTAGCCGATCGGCCACGGTAATGCGCACCTCGCGATCCGGGTCATCGATCAGCGCATCGAGCTCGCTCACCGGCAAGCGGTAGGCCAGCACCCGGCGCACCACTTCGTCCGGATCGTCGAGCATATCGAGCAGCAGCTTTTGCGACAGGTAACGCGCGGCGATGGCACGGCGTTCCCAGAAATCATCGCCGGCGTATTGCTCGGCCAGGTCGGGGTTGAGGGTGAAGAAACGCGCGATCTGACGCCCGCTCATGGCGCGAACGCAGGTATCGCCCGGATTACACCGACCCTTTTTCAGGCGATCTTCACGATGCGGGCAATCGGCGCAGTTGGCTCTGGGTGTGATGTCATTGGTTTGATCACTCACAGCCAGCTTTACCGCGTCAAGCATTATCCAGCTCAGCCACGACGACACCACTGGCCAGCGCCGGGTCGCCGGTGAAGGTGAAGCAGTGATTACGCGTATCGACCAGATACAGGTTGAAGCCCTCGGCCTGCAACGCGGGTGAAGCACCGATGACGTCGTCGTCGAGGCAGTAGGTGAAGTGAATATCGGGAAACTGCAGGCGCAGTGCCAACAGCATGTCCTGGGACAAGCTCTGTTCGCTGGCAAAGCGGCTGATGGCCTCGATCTGCTGCGTGCTGATCACGCCTCGGCCTCCTGGCTGAAACGGATACGCTGCTCCGGCGTCTGGCCCATGACCTTGGCCAGCCATGGCGGGGCATCTTCACCTATGGCCTGTTGCAGTTCGCTGATGGCGTCGCGGACCGGACCGACATCGGGTTTTTTGATGGGATGCGCGCCGGTGCGCACGACCTTGGCCGCGGCCGGTCCACCGATGGAACCGACGAACAGGATCTGGCTGTCGCGGATCAGCGATGCCCGGTAGGCATTCTTGTCATCGACCTCGGATTCTGCATCGACCTCGCGAATATCGACCAGCCGGGTTTCATCGGCCGATACCTGGTAGACCAGAAAGCGACGGCAGGAGCCGAAATGCCCGTCGAGCATTTCGCCCTTGTTGCTGGCGCAGGCAACGCGAATGCTGCCAGGCATATCGCCGTCCGTGTAGGGCTCGATCGCTGGCAGCGGGTCGGCACTGATGCCAGCCTCGCCTTTAAGGTAGCGCAGTGCAGACTTGATGACCTCGATGTCAAGGTCGGCCAACTCACCGTCGGCCGCATCCTTAATCGACTTGACCGTCAGCGCCGAGAGCTTTTGCGCCGTGGGCGGAAATTCAATGGCGTCTGCCAGCACGCGCAGCAGGCTTGCGGCATCGGTATCGGGCAGTTCACGTGCGGCCAGGCCGATTCGCAGGGCCACATCGTTGGAAATGGTTGCAGCATTCATGTTTCGATCTCCTGGTTACATCAGCCGCCTTTGCATGTACAGGGCTGACGCGGTTGGCTCCTTGACAGAGCCACTACGGACGCGATACGGCGTGTCCCTGTCAACACGCGGAGACATCCCTGAAGACCCCGCATCGCGCCCGAAATGACACCTTTTCAGGTTCTTTATTTAACCGCTACGCGGCTATGATGCAGTCGTCTTCCATGCACACGTCGAGGCATTGCGGCACATCGAAATCACCGTCACACTCGGTGCAGGTTTCCGCCTCGATCTTGTACACGCCCTTGAAGGGCACGATGGATTTGGTCGGGCACACGGGTTCACAATCGCCACAGGCGGTGCAGATATCTCTTACAATCGATAAGGCCATGGTTTTACTCCAGATAATGTTAACTGATAGCGGATTCGCTGGCTGATTTGGCAGCCGGTTCAGCCGCGCCGGAATCTAAGGGTTGTTGGAAAAGATGGCGGCGGACTTATGGGGTCAATGTAATACTTCGACCCATCTGCCAGCTCGACCTCTCCACCCCATTCGTCGTCGGTGTCTTTCTCCACCGAGGCGATTTCGTCTTCCTGGTCTTTCTTGGCGACATAGAACAACAAGGCGCCATTGTCTTTTACTCGGATCATCACGTTTGGCATGGGGATTACCTCTTACCTTTGGAACTGAACGTCAGGCGGCAGCGGTACCCGAAGGGCACCGCTGCCGTAGGTGTTAACGAATCAGATCGTAGTTGTAGTCGGTGGTACCCATACCGCGGGTTTCCTCGTCGAGACGTTCCAGTACGGCGTTGACCAGCATCTTCAACATGTACATGGCGCCCTCGTAACCCAGCGTGGTATCACGGTGCATGTGGTGACGATCGAAGATCGGGAAGCCGATACGGATCAGCGGCACCTCGAACTCCTTGCCCTTGTGCAGCGTATCGCGCTGGATGAACTTGCCATAGCTGTTACCGATCATGAAATCCGGCTTGTTGGTGAACATCAGTGAACGGAAATGCCACAGGTCCTTGCCGATATGCACCTCGCTGTTCTGGCCGTAGGGTGATGCCGCCAACACTTCCTCGACCGCTTTCTTCCAACGCTTGTTGGCATGGTTACACAGCACGTGGATGGGCTCCGCACCGAGTTCGAGCAGGAATTTGGTCATGCCCAGCACGAAATCCGCATCGCCGTACAGGCCGAATTTCTTGCCGTGCAGCCAGGCGTGGCTATCGGTCATCATGTCGACCAGGATGCCACGCTCGCGGGTCAGCGATTCAGAAACCGGTTTGCCGGTCAGCTCGGATACCTTCATCAGGAAGTCATCGGTCGCCTCCAGCCCCATCGGAATGGACACATCGGTCGCTGGCTGTTTCCAGGTCATCTTGACGAACTTGCGCGTCTTGACCGACTGCCAGGGTTGCAGCATCAAAGTATCGATGGCGTTCGGCGCATCCTTCATCTCTGCGATAGTGGTGCCGCCATCGTACATGCGGTATTCACCGTCAGCCGGGGTATCCAGCACGTCGGTGGGATCACACAGCATGCTGTACTCGACGCCCATTTCACCCAACATACGCTTGATGACACGGTAGTTGCCAAGATAGGTTTCAAAGCCAGGCACGATATTGATCTTGCCGTTGCTGCCAACGACCTTGTCTTCCATGTAGTTCAGCGTGAAGTAACGCTGGATGCCTTCGAACATGTTGTCCCAACCCGTGGTATGCGAACCGACAAAACTCGGGGTATGCGCGAACGGCGTGGGGAAGTCCTGCTCGATATGACCTTCCTTCTTGGCGTTACCGATAAAGGCGTTCAGGTCATCACCGATAACCTCGGCCATGCAGGTGGTCGATACCGCAATCATCTCAGGCTTGTACAAAGCCTTGGCATTCTCGAGGCCAGCGAACATGTTCTTCTGGCCACCGAATACCGCGGCATCTTCGGTCATGGAATCCGATACGCAGGCGATCGGCTCCTTGAAATGACGATTGAAGTAGGTACGGAAGTAGGCGACGCAACCCTGCGAGCCGTGCACGTAAGGCAGGGTTTTCTCGAAACCCAGCGCACACAGCACCGCACCCAGTGGCTGACAGGCCTTGGCGGGGTTGACCGTCAGGGCTTCACGCGCGAAGTTCTTTTCCTGGTACTCGACGGTCGTGGTCCACTGGAACACTTCCTCGATCTTGTCCTGAGGATGTTTTTCCTCGTACATGTCCTGCTTGTTTTTCAGGTTGTCCTTGTACTCGTCTTCACGAAACAACGGGTAACTTGGCTTGATATCTTCTACAACTTGACTCATGACTTTTCTCCTACCGCGCCACTAATCTGTGGACGCCGGCTAAGGTGATAAAAAATGTTGGCTTGGCGGGGGCGGATTACCGCCCCCATCGCGTCCCGTCAGGCGCCGGCGGCCTGGGCGACCGGCTCTTCCTCTTCCTTGAGCCAGGGCGCCTTGATCTTGCCCCAGCAAGGATTGTTCAGGGTCATATCCATATCGCGGGCAAAGATGGCAAAGCCGTCGTAACCGTGATAGGGGCCTGAGTAATCCCAGGAGTGCATCTGGCGGAAGGGGATACCCATCTTCTGGAAGATGTATTTCTCCTTGATGCCGGAACCGATCAGGTCAGGCTTCACCTTCTTCACGAATTCCTCGAACTCGTAACCGGTGACGTCATCGTAGATCAGCGTCGCATTGCCCATCTCCTTGATGGTGCGGTCGTAGTCATCGTTATGTGCGAATTCATAACCGGTACCCACCACTTCCATGCCGAGATCCTCGTAAGCACCGATGACATGGCGCGGGCGCAGACCACCGACGTACAGCATCACGCGCTTGCCTTCCAGGCGCGGACGGTACTTGGCGATGACGGCCTCGTACTCGGCCTTGTACTTTTCAATCACGCGCTCGGCGCCTTCCTTGATCGTGTCGTCGAAATGCGCGGCAATCTTGCGCAGTGACTCGGCGATCTTGGTTGGGCCGAAGAAGTTGTACTCGATCCACGGGATACCGTATTTCTCTTCCATGTGACGCGAGATGTAGTTCATCGAGCGATAGCAGTGGATGAGATTGAGCTTGGCTTTCGGGGTATTTTCGATCTCGGCCAGGGTGCCGTCACCGGACCACTGGGCGATCACGCGCAGACCCATTTCCTCGAGCAGGGTACGCGAGGACCAGGCATCACCACCGATGTTGTAGTCGCCAATGATGGTGACATCATAATCCGTCTTCTCGAAGCTGTTATCGCTATCGCGGTTACCCAGCACCCAGTCACGTACCGCGTCGTTGGCGATATGGTGCCCGAGCGACTGTGACACGCCACGGAAGCCTTCACAGCGCACCGGTACCACCGGCTTCTCGATCTCGGCGGTGGTCTTTTTGGCGACCGCCTCGATGTCATCACCGATCAGGCCGATCGGGCACTCGGACTGTACCGTGATGCCCTTGTTGAGCGGAAACAGTTCCTCGATTTCACCCATGATCTTGGTCAGCTTCTTGTCACCGCCAAACACGATGTCCTTTTCCTGGAAGTCCGAGGTAAAGTTCATGGTGCCAAAGGTATTGATTCCGGTGGTGCCGACGTAGTAGTTACGCCGACCGGCGCGCGAGTACTGGCCGCAACCGACCGGTCCGTGCGAGATATGGATCATGTCCTTGATCGGACCCCATACCACGCCCTTGGAACCGGCATAGGCGCAACCACGAATGGTCATGACGCCCGGCAGCGACTTACGATTGGAGGTAATGCACTTCTTGGATTGCTCAACCGACTGGTCATTGACCGTCAGGTGTTTTGCGCGATCCTTCCTGGCATTCTCCGGATAGACCTCCAGCACCTCCTGGATAAGGGCTTCGGTCTCTTCACGTGTCAAATTCGACATTTTCTTTCTCCTGTATCCAGCCACTACTAATCTGTAGATAGCCGGGTTATGCAACGGATTGATATCGAGTATCGGCCCCGCCACGGGGCCGCGCCTGGTCGTTGACTCAGGCGGTCTCGGCGGCGGCGGATTTGCCGATAATGCTTTCGTCTTCTTCGTCCATCAGGCCGAAGTCCATCAACAGGTCCTCCAGCGCGTCCATGGTGATGGGCGTGGGGATGACCAGCATCTTGTTGTCGATGATCTTTTGCGCCAGATCGCGGTATTCCTGGGCCTGCTTGGCGCCCGGGTCGTACTCGATAACGGTCATGCGGCGAATCTCGGCGCGCTGCACCACGTTGTCGCGCGGTACGAAATGGATCATCTGGGTGCCGAGTTGGCGCGCCAGTTCCATGATCAGTTCGTCTTCGCGCGCGGTGTTGCGGCTGTTACAGATCAGGCCGGCCAGGCGAACGCCACCGGAGTTGGCGTATTTGACGATACCCTTGGAGATGTTATTGGCGGCATACATCGCCATCATCTCGCCGGAACATACGATGTAGATTTCCTGAGCCTTGTTTTCACGAATCGGCATGGCGAATCCACCACATACCACGTCGCCCAGTACGTCGTAGAATACGAAGTCGAGGTCTTCCTCGTAGGCGCCCTCTTCCTCAAGGAAGTTGATGGCGGTGATAACGCCGCGGCCTGCACAACCAACGCCTGGCTCCGGACCACCGGACTCGACACACTTGATGTCGCCGTAACCGGTCTTGAGTACATCCTCCAGTTCCAGATCTTCAACGGTACCGGCCTCGGCAGCCATTTCCATGATGGTGTTCTGAGCCTTGGAGTGCAGAATCAGACGGGTGGAATCCGCTTTGGGGTCACAGCCGACGATCATCACTTTCTTGCCCAGTTCTGCAAGACCTGCAACCAGGTTCTGGGTTGTGGTGGATTTACCGATACCACCTTTGCCGTAAATTGCACATTGACGCAGCGCCATGTCTATCTCCTACTATTGGTTCGTTGACTCGTGTGTATTCGAAACTCGAACACACGGCTTCAATAGGGGATTAGCAAGCCCTGTGCCAAACTGTGTTTTTCTATTTAAGTTACTGTTATTACGAGTTTTTTATTTGATTATCAGACTGTATAAACGAGTAGGGTTTGCTACAATCCCCCGACTTGTGTAGGGATGTAGAGCAACAAACACGACAATGACCAGCAGTCTTCCCAGCCATGCGCGCCTGCCCATCAACCGCTGCAACCTGCCCGCGGTCATCCTTGGCAGCCTGACTTTCCAGCAGCATCCCGCGCCGCTGATGATCGATGGCGTGCATCAGTTGCACGCACAGCTGTTCGACGAGCTGGAAAAGCTCGATACAAACGCCCAACGCTCGCAGAACTTCATGGATTACATGCGTTCGGCCTTCCTGCTCGATCATCCCGAACAGGCCGGTGGTGCAACCTCAGAGAAAAGGTACCGGAGAGAGAAGGCCGACTATCTGCGCTTACTACGCGGCTGGTTCTTCAACCCCGACGGACTGGAGGCCGCCGTTATGAAGGGCTGGGTGGAATCGCGCTTTGGATTGATACCGCGTAATCACAACGGGCCGCTGCGCAAGGATGATCTCGAGCCATACCAGGCCTTCCAGCACCAACGCTCGATGGGCCTGTACAACAGCAATGCGCTCGATGCGCAACTCGACCTGTTATACAGTTTTTGCCAATACGAACTGGCGCGGCAGAATCCCGCTCTCAGCCATTTCACGCTGTATCGGGGCACCAACCGTATCGATGACTACGAGGTGCTGACGCGCAATGGATATCACGACATACAACTGCTGCTCAACAACCTAAATTCCTTTACCAGTCAGCGCGAACGCGCGGATGAATTCGGTGACAACATCATCGAGGCCCGCGTACCCATGTGCAAACTGCTGTATTTTCCGGGCCTGTTACCCGCTGTGTTGCAAAGCGAACTGGAATTTCTCGTGCTGGGCGGTGTATACCGGGTCACTGTACACAGGTATTGATCGGCCAGGCCGCAAGGATTGGTTCGGCGATAGACATCCTCGTATCAATGTCGACATTCCGCTTTTGCTGCCGCTTTTTATTCACCGTAACGGTGCCTCGAAGCATTTCTGCGCCGGATTCAGCGGCAAAACCCGATACCAGGTCGTGTTGGGTTTTGCCTGTGATACCATCATCCGCGTCGCCCTCTTCCCCCTAAGATTCCCATGTGGCTTCGCGCCCGCTGTGATTTGACCTTCGATATCGCCGACCCGACCCCGTTCGTGTTGATGCTGCGCCCGCGTAGTGGCGCCCAGCAATGGATCGCGCGCGAGGAATACCGACTGCTGCCGAGCGTGCCGGTGTTCGAGTTCACCGACAACTACGGCAACCTGTGCCAGCGCCTGATCGCACCGCCGGGGCCATTCCAGGTCAGCATCAGCGCCGATGTGATGACTGCGGATTATGTCGACCAGGCCTATGCCGCGCCATTTGTCGAAATCCAGCATCTGCCGGAGAGCGTGCTCAGCTATCTGCTGCCCAGTCGTTACTGTGAATCGGACCGTTTTCACCAGATGGCAAGCGAGATTGCAGCGGGGCAGCAGCCCGGTTATAACCAGGTGGCCGCCATCGTCAGCTGGATGCAACAGCACATCCGTTATCAACCCGGCAGCAGCACCACGCCACTCTCGGCGATCGAGGTCAACGCCCGCGGTTATGGCGTATGCCGCGACATAACCCACCTGGGTATATCGTTATGCCGCAGTCTCAGCATTCCGGCGCGCATGGTGGCCGGTTTTCTGCATGGCCTGCAGCCAATGGACCTGCACGCCTGGTTCGAGGCCTATGTCGGCGGTCGCTGGTACAGCTTCGATGCCACACAGTCCGAGATCCGCGGCGGTTATATCGCGATTGGTTACGGACGTGACGCGGCCGATGTGGCGATCTACAACCAGTTTGGGCCGGCTGTTTTCCCCCTGTCACAGACCGTCAGCGTTGACCTCATCCGCCAGTCAGGTTATTAAGGCTGTCGTGACTGATTCCTCGATGAATTGTCGGAACACATCGCGGCGTCAGCTCAACCGTCGAATAATTCAGCGCTTACTTAACCCATTGTTTTCGAGGCACGGTCATTTTGATTTTCAGTATTCGACACCACACCCGTTACCGCTATTCGAACCCGGTGCTGCTGGGCCCGCAACAACTGCGATTTCGTCCACGTGACAGCAACGCACAGCGCGTCATCAACTACCAGCTTACGCTCAATCCGACACCGTTGGGCATGAGCGACCAGCTCGATCTGGAAGGTAACTGGGTCACTCAAATCTGGTTCGGGCAGCATACGAACCATCTCGACATCGATGTCATGATGGAAGTGGAAGCCCTCGCCATCAATCCATTCAACTTTATTCTTTCCGAGCATGCCACGCGAGTCCCGGTCAACCACGAGAATGATTCGATCAGCGTGCGCGCCTACCTGCAACGCAGTGAAACCGATGCAGGCGTAACCGACTTTGCGCAACAGCTCAGCCGTTCGGTGAATGGCGACTCGCTGGCATTCCTGGACAGACTCAACCGCCAGCTGTTTAGCGACTTCAGCCATATCCATCGCGAATCAGGCACCCCGCAAAGCCCGGCCCTGACCCTGCAAACGCGACGGGGCGCCTGTCGCGACCTGGCGGTGTTGTTTGTCGACTGCTGTCGAACGGAGGGAATCGCCGCACGTTTTGCCAGCGGTTACCAGAAGGGCAACCTGCGGAGCGAGCGGCGCGACCTGCATGCCTGGCCCGAGGTCTACCTGCCCGGCGCAGGCTGGCTGGGTTTCGATCCCACCCATGGCGAACCGGTGGCAGGCACGCATGTCACTGTATCCGCGGCAGCCAACGCGCGCGATACCATGCCGGTTATTGGCGCTTTCAGCGGCGCCGGGGTGCGCAGCTCGCTCGACTACAGCGTGCGCATTCAGGTCTATGATCAAGCCAGCATGGTTGGTCTGAACCAGCAGAATCAGTGGCAAAACTGATCGATCGGCAAGAAAATCTGTTGCGCCTCAGGCAATAACAATCGGCGCACCTCGGCGCTTGTTCAAGGCATATTCGCCCACAGATACTGTTTGAAGCCCTTCATCACGGTCCTGGGTATGACGTCCTCTGCATACCGACGCAACGCGTGAACATGGCGCAGCACCAGCAGGTCGGGCTGCTCGAACGCCCGATCAATAAATCCATGGATACGTTCATCGAACAGGTGACTGCGATTGCGGTGGGCCTGTTGGTAAATGAGCTGTACGATCGCTTGCGTATCCGCATCCATCTTGCACTTTCCATCAAGGATCTTGAGCATCAAGGCGATCAGGCAGTCGACCTGTTGCAGGTTGAAATCATTTGACCCTGCCCAATCGCTGATTGCCTGCCAATCCGGTTCCTGCTGAATTTCCAGTGCCTGTGCTGTCATCATTCTATCTCCCCTGCTCCATTCATTGCGCTGCCGCCTTGTGGCGCAGCTCGACCATGCATTCCTTGAGCATTTTGCGATACTGATCGCAGTAGTAGTCGATCACCGCGGATTCCTTGTCCGGGTTACCATCCGATTCAAAATAGAAAAAACTGTTGTAGCGCGCGGCGGCGTACATGAACGCTGCGCTTAGAAAGGGCATGGCCCATTCCTCGCTCAGCTCGTTGGCCAGGTGGATGAACTCATCGGCCACCTCGTGAAAATCCAGCTCTTGCATCGCGCACCTCGACGGATATTGAGTATTTGAAGCCTGTCCTATCAGAATTCGTGCCAGCCTCGACTAAACCCTGCAATAACGCCGCTTTGACCGTTTCAAGGCGATGCCCCCAATCGTCATTTTGTAGCAAACCCGACACAACATGAACGAGGGGTTTGTCACAATCGATCAGCCAAACACCTGTTTTAAAGCCACTTTACGGATTGGCCTGGCAATTGCTTTAACAGTTATTCAATTGAACATTTCGGAGTCACCCATGGCGGATACAACACTGCTCGACCTTGTCGAGGGCATCAAGGCCAATCGCATCGTTCCCTACCTGGGCGCGGGTGCGCTGCAGGGCACCACGGCGGTCGAAAGCGGCGAGCCGATCCCGGCCGACAGCGACAGCCTGATCCTGGCCATGAATGGCGGCAAACCCATGTCACCACGCCTGATGTACGAATTCCCGCGCGCCGCGATGGACGTAGAGCTCAAACGTGGGCGTAACGCCCTGACCCGTTTTCTCGACCAGACCTATGGCGCGACCGACTGGACGCGCGCACCGCTGCATGAATGGCTGGCCACGATCAAACCCCGCTACATCATCGACATCAACCGCGACACCCAGCTTCAGGACAGCTACCGAGATACCCCGCATACGCTGATTCGAGGCATCGCACGCGTCGGTGGCACCGACTACCGCTTTCGCCTGCATCACTATGATGGCGAAAAATACTCCGACAAGGAGATCGACCAGTCCGAGGTCGACCCGGGCCTGCCCATGCTGTTCAAGCCCATGGGCAGCCCGCTGCCCGATGCTACCTACATCGCCTCGGACGCCGACTACGTCGATTACCTGACCGAGCTGATGGGCGGATTCGGCATACCGGCCTTCGTCAAGATGTACCGCAAGAACAAACAGTACCTGTTTCTTGGCCTGCGTTTGACGCGTGACACCGAGCGCATGGTGCTGTCGGACATAATCTATTCGGCCGGGTCCCCGGCCGGCTGGGCATTGATACCCGACCCCACAGACAAGGAGCGGCGCTTTTGTCAACGCCAGCGTATCGAGATCATCGAAGCGGGCGTCGACGAGCTGCTGCTGGCCGCTAATTTCGTCGCAACCGATAATGCCGAGCTCGCCGCGGGTCAGGATGTGGGGTGCTGAATGAAAAACGGCACGCGTATAGATTCGATATTGAGCGTGGACTAACTGGCCATGACTATCCGGCTTATCGATCCTGCTGACCCGGCCTACCGCCTGGGCCACGCACAAATGGACCTGACGCATCTGGAATTCATGGACCTGGTCAACCGACTGGGCCTTGCCGGCAAACCGGCCTTCACAATGCTGTTTGCCGACCTGGTCCGCCACACCCGGAGTCATTTCGATGCCGAGGATGCGCTGATGGTTGAGAGCGGCTTTCCCGCGCTGCGCGAACACCGCGATGAACATGCCCGGGTGACGGGCGAATTACACCGTTTCGCCAGCATGCTTGAAAAAGGTTCCATAACAATGGCCCGCGCCTGGGTGTGCGAGCGCCTGCCCGAATGGTTCAACCTGCACGCGCGTACCATGGACAGCGCGCTGGCGGCGCATCTGAAAATGCAAGGCCTCACGGCCCCGGACTGAGATCATGTATATCTGTGTGTGTAATGCAGTGACGGACGGACAGGTACGGCAATGCCTTGGTCAGGGCGTTAACTCGCTGGCCGCCATCAAGCGCCAGCTCGAATTCAANTCNTGCTGCGGGCGCTGCAGCTGTCATATCCGCGATCTGATCAGCGAACACGGTAGCTGCCCGAAATTCGAATCGCCCCTGGATTCCCCATTAGATTCATCACATTCAACCTCAGAACAGGAGCAACCCCATGCAAGGTGACAAAACAGTAATTGAAATGCTCAACAAGGCCCTGGCCATCGAGCTGGCCGCCATCAACCAGTATTTTCTGCATGCCCGCATGTACAAGGACTGGGGCCTGCTGGCGCTGGGCAAACATGAATACGAGGAATCGATTGAGGAAATGCAGCATGCCGACAAGTTGATCGAACGCATACTGTTTCTGCAGGGACTGCCCAACATGCAGGATTTCGGCAAACTGCTCATCGGTGAAAACGTGCCGGAATGCCTGCAGGGCGATCTGACCCTGGAGCAACGCGGGCGCGAGCATTATGTCGAGGCCATCGCTTACTGCGAATCGGCGCGTGATTTCGTATCGCGCGATACCCTGCAGGACATTCTGAACGACACCGAGGAACATATCGATTACCTGGAAACCCAGATCGCGCTGGTCGACAAGCTCGGCCTGCAGAATTATCTGCAAACCGCGATGGGGCCGATCTCCGAATAGGGCGGCAGCACCGGCATGAGATCACGCCAGCGCAGAATTCGCGTTTGTCGGCAGCAGGATCTCGGTGAGCGCCAGTTCCGCGTTGTGCCCATCCTGTACCGCGATACCGCGCACAGCAGCATCGTGTTCCGCCTGCACGACCGCGTGCAGGCCTACCTGAACCAGTGCGTGCACATGCCGCGGCGACTGGATTGCGAGCGCGACACGATCTTCAGCGACGATGGCCAACAGCTGCGCTGCTCCATGCACGGCATCGTCTACGACCCGTTATCGGGGGCATCGATCAGCACCCTGTGCCATGGCGAAAAACTGCAAGCCATCCGGCTCAGTGTCGAAAACGACATGATTTATCTGGATGACAAGCGGGTCAGCCCCACGCTGTCGCCATGAACCAGATCGGAATTTTTTTCGGAACCGATTCCGGTACGACCCGGTTGATCGCCAAAAAAATCTCGCGCAGACTGCAGCAGCGCCTCGGCGAGGCGGCCGTGGCCAAACCGCTGAATGTCAACCGGATCGATCCGCAGCAGCTGCTTGGTTTCGAGTCGCTTATTTTGGGTACACCGACCTATGGCGAGGGTGCTTTACCCGGCAAGGCCAGCAAGAACGCCGAAGCGAGCTGGCTGGAGTTTCTACCGCAACTCGAAGGCATGGACTTCTCCGGCAAACGCATTGCACTGTACGGGCTGGGCGACCAGGAACAATATCCCGGACATTTTCTCGACGCCATGATGGACCTGCATCAATTCTTCCGTCATGCTGGTGCTGAAATGATCGGCACGACATCGACCGAAGGCTTCGAATTCACCCACTCTCGCGCCGTGCTGGACGGCCGCTTCGTGGGCCTGGCGCTGGATCAGCATTTACAACATCCGCTGAGCGAGCCGCGCATCGATGACTGGCTGGATCAGGTCATACCGCTTCTTTACACGTGACGACAATGCAATCAAGTAGTTCTATACAACGCACTGCGCCCGGGTACCCGGACGAATCGAGCGTGGGCGACACAAGCAAACAGCGCGCAGCGGTCGAGTGAGCGACGACTCCGACAGCCGCCTCGCCATCGTGCGAGGCTACCACGAGCGCACAAAACACCGCCTCGATGCCTATGCTCACGGCCCCGAATACCTCGACTGGGACAGCCAGCCTGACCCCTTTCGCCGGTATGCCGACACATCGGTGGTTCAACTACCGCTGACGGATGAACCCGCTTCGATCGCGCGCCAAACACCGGGTCTGGCAAGCATCGCGGCACTGCTGCAGTATTCGATGGGGCTATCAGCGTGGAAACAGTACGGCCAGAATCGCTGGGCGCTGCGCTGTAATCCATCCAGCGGCAATCTTCACCCGACCGAGGCCTATGTCGTCAGCCATGCTATCGAAGGCCTTGCGGACGGGGTTTATCACTATGCCCCCCAAATACATGCGCTGGAGCGACGCGCCGATGTTAGCGCGCCATCGCTGCAACCGCGCCTGCTGATCGGCTTGAGCAGCATCGTCTGGCGCGAGGCCTGGAAATACGGCGAACGCGCATTTCGCTACGTGCAGCTCGATACCGGTCATGCGTTGGGCGCACTGCGTTATGCGGCTCAGATGCTGGGACTCGAACTGCGAATGCTGAGCGTCAGTGAGCTTGAGACCTCGACGCTGATGGGCTTGACGCGGCAACAGGATTTCAGCGATGCCGAAAACGAGATCGGCGAGCTGCTGCTCGAAGTGATTCCGCCTGCCACAACACGCCCCCTCACACGCAGCGTTTTACCGACCACGGACCAATGGCACGGTCAGGCCAACCCCCTGGGCGGCGAGCCGCGACATCGATGGCCGGTGCTGGGCGAGGTTGCCGCCGCCAGCGCGCCACCCGCATGGGCCGGTTCGTCTGACATCGGTGTGCACTTTCTGCCGACACTGTCATCGATACCCCGGGCACAGCTGCCGCAGCTGATCACCAGCCGGCGCAGCGCCCAGGCCTATCGACCGGCGACCAGCCGCATTGACGCGACCCAGTTCTACCGCATCATGGAGGCGCTGCTGCCTGGCAGTGGCCAGGCGCCGCTGGACTGCTGGCCGCATCGGCCCTTTATCCACCCCCTGATCTTTATCCATAGGGTGCAGGGACTACCACAGGGGCTGTATGCCCTGCCTCGCACCCACCGCGCCCTGCAACAGATGCGCCGGGACATGCACCCGGATTTCACCTGGAGCCAGCCCGCGACCTGCCCGGCGCACATCCCGCTGTACCGGCTGCACGAGCAGGATATGCGCAAACAGGCCCGCATGATTGCCTGCCATCAGGAAATCGCCTCTGCCAGCAGTTTCAGTCTGGGCATGCTGGCCGAGTTCGATGACGCACTCGAAACCCATGGCCCCGGCGGATACCGCCTGATATTCCAGGAAGCGGGGCTACTCGGGCAGATCCTCTACCTGCAGTCCGAAGCGATTGGCAAACGCGGCACCGGCATCGGCTGTTTCTTCGATGACGAGATGCATGACCTGCTGGGCCTTCGGGATCAGCGCTTTCAGGATGTCTATCATTTCACCATGGGCGACCCGCTCATCGACGAGCGCCTGCAGACCCTGCCTCCTTATGCACAGCTGCGCAATGGCGACGCGCAACAGGCCTTGCAGGCACAACAGCGAATGTTCGAACTGAAACAGAAAATCGCCGGGTTATACAAACAGCGCGAGTCGCTCAAGCAGGCATTGGAGGCTGGGGCGATCAAACCCGCGCAAGGTTTTGCCCGGCTCGATACCATCGACGCCGAATTGTCCGAACTGGACAGCGCCTACAAGCTGTTATGGGACAAGCACAATGCATCGACAGCCAGCCGTGATGCCGGTCTCGAGTGAGACAGGCGAGATTCCGCGACAATCGGCCATGTGGCCCTGGACAATTTACACTCACCTTTTGCTCGGCTGCAGCCCCTGCAAATCCCAGCTCTGCAAAAAGACCCTGAACCGCCCGCCACCAATAAGGTTAAAATGCCTCCAGGGCCGTCGTGCTCGCAACCCATCAGACAAACGCGAGAAGTTTTGCAGTGGACAAACAACGCTGGCAACGAATCCAGGGCATATTCAAACACCTGAGCGATAAAAGTCCCGGTCATCGGCAGGATTACCTCGACATGGTGTGCGAGTTCGACGCCGAGTTGCGCCACGAAATCGAGGCCCTGCTGGCCTCCCACGACCGCCTTGAACAGGGCGCACGCGACCCGGTGACACCGGTGTTACAGGCGGCGCAGGCATTGAACCAGCCACAGATGGTGGGCGATTACTCCATTCAGCGCGAACTCGGCCGTGGCGGCATGGGCGTCGTGTACCTGGCCTCGCATCCGCAGCATGGGCGTGTCGCGCTCAAGCTGCTACCGCGCTACACCGTGACCAGCGACGAGGCGCTGCAGCGCTTCACCCAGGAAGGCCGGGTGCTGCGCAAGCTGAGTCATCCGGCGCTATGCCGCCTGTACGAGTTCTTCACCAGCGACGACTACGCGGTGCTGGCCATGGAATTCATCGACGGCCAGGGCCTGGACGAGCGCCTGCGCGAAGGCCCACTGCCGTTGGCACAGGGCCTGACACTCATCCAACAAATCTGCGATGTTCTGATCGAGGCCCATGCCCAGGGCCTGGCGCATCGCGATCTCAAACCCAGCAATGTACTGCTCGACGCCTCCACCCATGCCCGCCTGATCGATTTCGGCATCGCCAAGTTCGCCGATACCCGGCTGACCGCCACCGGGCAGGTGCTGGGCACACCGGGTTACATGTCACCCGAACAATGGCAGGGCCACCGGGTGGATGCCCGCACTGACCTGTGGTCGCTCGGTATCTTGCTGTTCGAAGTGCTGAGTGGGCACAAGCCCTTCGCAGGCGACAGCCACATGGCGCTGGCCCAGGGCATCATGACCGGATCACCCGCAACCCTGCCGCCGCAGAGCTGCGATGGCCATGACCTGAGCGCCGCGCAGGCGCTGGTCGACCGCCTGTTGCTCAAGGACCCGCAGGCGCGCCTGTCATCGTGCACGATACTGCGCGATCAGATCGGCTTGTTGACAGGGTAAACCAGCCGATCAATACATTTACCCGCGCCGGACGCTCGGCTACCATCGACTCATTGACCGCAGGAGCGTGAACGACCATGACCGATGATGCGCAGGATGTAACCCGATTGCTGCATGCCGTCAGGGAAGGCGATGCACAGGCGCAGCAACAACTGCTTGAAACCGTGTATGACGAGTTGCGCCGGCTGGCCGCGTCGTACATGCGACGTGAACGCGATAACCACACGCTGCAAGCCACGGCGCTGGTCAACGAGGCCTACCTGCGCCTGGCAGGCGCGCAAACCCAGGCCCTCGACCGGGTGCATTTCTTCGCCCTGGCCGCACAGACCATGCGCCGCATCCTGGTCGATCACGCCCGTGCACGCGGGCGCGACAAACGTGGCGGCGGCCTGCATCAGACCACGCTGAATGACTCGGTTTTTGTCGATGACGACAACCACGCGGCCGTGCTGGAACTCGACGACGCCCTGAGCAAGCTGGCGACCTTCGATGAGCGCGGCGCGCGGGCCGTGGAACTGATGTTTTTCGGTGGCCTGAGCTACGCAGAGGCCGGCGAGGTGCTGGGCGTATCGAAAACCACCCTGTTCGAAGACATCCGCCTGGCCAAGGCCTGGCTGGCGAAGGAAATGGGCGAGTAGGCCGGCAAACCTGGAATCCTCAAGCGGCGCATGGCTGCGCTAC
>JGI11705J14877_10000917_pt1 | contig 17575 bp, 15 predicted proteins | sample Etolaghawater15m_FD_14877 | JGI IMG/M metagenome (IMG submission 14877)
CCCATAAGCGTAGCGCGGCGGGAAACGCCTCGGGGGCAGTGGCACGCTGGCCACTGCCCCCGAATGCGAGTGAAGTGTTAGGAGCCGACGCGGAAGCGAGCAAACCCGCTTACCGTGAGCCCGGCCTGCTCAAGAACCTGCTTGATCTGCAGCTTGTTGTCCCTGGCATAGTCCTGCTCCAGCAGAGCAACCTGCTTGAAGAACGCACCCAAGCGACCCTCCACAATCTTGGGAAGGGCGGCGTCGGGCTTTCCTTCACCGCGAGAAATCTCCTCAACGATGCGGCGCTCTGCCTCGACAGCCTCAGCAGGAACATCATCCTTGGAGAGGTACTGGGGGTCAGCAAACGAAATGTGCTGAGCCACACTCCGCGCAGTATCGGCATCGCTACCGGAGTAGGCAACCACGACACCCACCTGAGGGGGCAGGTCCTTGTTGGTCTTGTGCAGGTAGACGGCAAAGCTCTCGCCAGTCAGTTTCGCAACACGGCGCAGCTCGACCTTCTCGCCAATGATGGCGGCTTGGTCGTCAATCAGTGTCGCCACAGTGCCCGAACCTGCCGGTGCGGCCAACGCTGCCTCAGCAGTTTCTGATCCCGCCGCCACAACAGCAGCAAGAACCTCGTCAGCGAGGGAGACAAACTTGTCATTCTTGGCGACAAAGTCGGTTTCGCAGGCAAGCTCGATGAGGTAGCAGGCCCCGTCCGCTTCGTGAGCAAGGACGAGTCCCTCGCTCGTGGAGCGATCAGCACGCTTCGCGTTACCTTTGGCACCTTTCAAGCGAAGGATTTCAGTCGCTTTCTCGACATCCCCGCCCGCCTCTTCTAAGGCGTTCTTGGTGTCGACCATTCCGGTTCCCAGCTGCTCACGCAGCTTCTTGATGTCCTCGAGTGACACAGCCATAGGTCTCTCCTTTACTTCTTGTCTGCGCTCTTGGGCGCAGCGGTCTTGGCGGGTGCTTTAGCGGCCGGCTTTTTTGCCGCGGGAGCCTTTGCGGCAGCAGCCTTAGGGGTAGCGGCCTTCGCAGAAGCCTTCTTGGCGGCGGGCTTGGCGGCCGGCTTTGCTGCTGCGGTTTTCGCCGGAGCAGCTTTGGCAGGTGCCTTCTTGGCCGGAGTAGCCTTCGCGGCGGGCTTCTTTTCCGCAGCGGGCTTTGTGGCAGCAGTTTTCTTCTCCGCGGGCTTCTTCTCCGCTGAATCTCCTGCAGGGGTCTCCACGGTCTGCTCGAGGAGCTCGCGCTCCCACTCAGCCAGTGGCTCCACCGCGGAGACGTTGCCCTCCACCTCGGTCTTCTGGTGACGCTCGATGAGGCCCTCAGCGACGGCGTCCGCAATCACCTTGGTGAGCAGGGCGACGGAACGGATAGCGTCGTCGTTGCCGGGAATCGGGTACTGGAGGTCATCGGGGTCTGCGTTGGAGTCCAGGATTCCCACCACGGGAATACCCAGTTTGCGAGCTTCGTCAATAGCGAGGTGCTCACGAATCGGGTCGATGACCCAGATGGCGCTCGGCGCCTTCTGCAGGGTCCGAATACCACCGAGGGACTTCTGCAGCTTGGTCAGCTCACGCTTTTTGAGCAGCAGTTCCTTCTTGGTGAAACCCTGAGTGGTGTCGTCGTAGTCGATTTCTTCAAGCTCTTTCATGCGACCCAGGCGCTTGGAGACAGTCTGGAAGTTGGTCAGAAGACCACCCAACCAGCGCTCGTTGACGTAGGGCTGGCCCACGCGGGTTGCCTGCTCAGACACAGACTCCTGAGCCTGCTTCTTCGTTCCCACGAAGAGAACGGTTCCGCCGTGCGCAACGGTCTCTTTGATGAAGTCGTAGGCCTTATCGATGTAGGCCAGGGACTGCTGAAGGTCGATGATGTGAATGCCGCTGCGCTCGGTCAAGATAAAGCGCTTGACTTTCGGGTTCCAGCGGCGGGTCTGGTGTCCAAAGTGAACGCCAGCGTCCAGTAGTTGTCTAATAGTGACGGCAGCCATGACGGCTCTCCTTATGTTCTCGGTTTCTCCCACACGATTGTGTGAGCCTGGTGCCGAGGCCACCACCGCACTCCAGCAGCGTCTTCCCGGAGGGAGAGACTGTCTAAAGACCGACGGGTGTGAACCTTTATCGACACGCGAAGTCACAGAGCAAAACTCTGTGCTCCCCCAGCATAGCGGGTGCCACGGGGAAAAACGAGTGCAGAAATCTAGCCCAGAGCGAGGAGGGCGGGCGCTATCGCTCGAAACGCCTGACCGCGGTGAGAGAGCTCATCTTTTTCCTCCGGCGTCAACTCTGCCGAGGTCACCGCATAGCCTTTCGGAATGAAAATGGGGTCATAGCCAAAACCTCCAGAGCCAGCCGGTTCCGGTGCCACGGTCCCCTCCCAGCGACTCTCGAGAACGACCTCACCGCCGTCGTGGACCAGTGCAGCAGCACAGACAAAAGCGGCCGCGCGGTGAGTCACCCCGGCCATCTCGTGGAGCAACAGTGCGGTGTTGTCCTGGTCGAGACCGCTCGGGGCGTAGCGAGCAGAAAAAATCCCGGGGCGACCATCCAGTGCCACCACCTCAATGCCGGAATCATCCGCCAGGGCAGGCCTCCCCGTCGCCTGGAAAGCTGAGCGCGCCTTGATGAGGGCGTTTGCGGAAAACGTATCCCCGTCCTCCACGGGAGAGTCCTCCGGGGAGGGCTCCAGGAGTAGCCCCGGGATGAGCGGTTCGAGGATTCGCTGCAGTTCGAGAACCTTGTGGGCGTTCTTCGTGCCCACCACAACCCGCATGCTCAGGCGACTCCGAGGGCTTCGCGCTGGATTCGGGCAAGCTCGGTGGTGCCGGCAAGCGCCAAATCCAACAAACGATCGAGCTCTGCGCGCTCAAACGGTGTCCCCTCCGCGGTTCCCTGAACCTCGACGAAGGATCCACGCCCGGTCACCACCACGTTCATGTCGGTGTCGGCGGAGACGTCCTCGACATAGGCGAGGTCAAGCAGGGGCGTCCCCTCCACGATTCCGACACTGATGGCGGCAACCGAGTCGCGCAGTGGTGCCGCAGTTTTTTTCACGTGACCATTCTCGATAGCCCAGGTGATGGCGTCCGCGAGCGCCACATAGGCTCCGGTGATGGCGGCGGTCCTNGTNCCACCATCGGCTTGCAACACATCGCAGTCGATCACCACAGTGTTTTCACCCAACTGGTTCAGATCAATAATTCCGCGGAGCGAGCGCCCAATCAGTCGAGATATTTCGTGAGTCCGACCGCCAATTTTGCCTTTGACCGATTCGCGATCCATGCGGTCGTTGGTGGAGCGCGGAAGCATGCCGTATTCGGCGGTCACCCACCCGCGACCTTTGCCGGAGAGCCAGCGGGGAACACCGGGGGTGAACGACGCTGTGCAGAGCACTTTCGTGTTTCCGAAGGAAATCAGCGCACTGCCTTCGGCTTGCTCGCTCCATCCTCGCTCGATTACTACCGGACGAAGGTCACTGGCGAGTCGGCCATCAGCGCGGGTCATGGGTTCTCCTTAGGGCGGGTGCTCTCGATGCAGGAGCGGAAATCTTCCGCCCGGTGTTGGTAATCACGGTACTGGCCAAAACTCGGTGCCGCGGGTGAGAGCAGCACATAATCGCCAGGCCCGGCGAGTTCGCGGGCTCGACTCACAGCACTCGCCATGTCGGGGACCTCGTCCAGAAGAATGTCCCCTGCGCCACCGGCGGCCTCGAGGGCCTCGCGGAATAAGCCCAGAAGCTTTCCTCCGCTCGCGGGAAGACCGAGGATGTGGCGAGGTTTCGAGAACAGCACCTGGTCCACGAGCGGCTGGCAGTCAACTCCGCGGTCCTGACCTCCCACAATCCACACCATTCCCGGTGAGGACAGGGAACGAAGGGCAGCCGCCCCCGCCTGCGGGTTGGTCGCCAGCGAGTCGTTGACGAACACCACACCGCTTGGGTCCGGGATTCGCTCGAGCCGGTGGGATAAGCCCTCGAACTGGGAGAGCACCGGCTCTATCTGGCTCAGCTCGAGGTGGCCGGTGGCGTCTGCGAGGGCGAGCGCCATCAGCATGTTTTGGTGGTTGTGACGCCCGAGCATCCGCGAGCTCCCGGTGTGAAAAAGCTTCTCCTCACCGCGGCAGAGCCAAGATTCATCACCGTCTGGCTCGAGATGCCACTCGTGGCCCTGCCCCACCCAGGTAACAGGGAGGCCTGGGTGCCGGGTGGTCAGTTCGTGGACCAGAGTGACATCGTCGGCGTTTGCGATGACGCGACGGGGCTGGTGCGCCACAATCCCCAACTTGTCTCCGTAGTAGGTGTCGATGTTGCCGTGCCAATCCAAGTGCTCGGGAAACAGGGCGGTGAGGCCGACAACGGCCGGCGATGCCTCCAGGTACTGGCACTGAAAACTTGAGAGTTCGACCGAGTAGTACTCCGCTGGTGGCAGACCTTGGAGGGGAATACCCATGTTTCCTCCGAGTGCCACCTCCACTCCCGAGCCTTGCAGCAGGGCGTGGACCAGAGTGGTGGTCGTTGATTTTCCTTTAGACCCGGTAATCCCCACCATCTGTTCACGGTAATCAGCAACAAACAGCGCGCTTCCGGACGTGAGCGGAATCGACAGAGCGGTGACTGCCCGATGCAGGGCACTGGTCATCGCAATACCCGGGGACATCACGGCAACATCGGCTTCACGGCACTGGTCGGGCAGTGACCCCTCCGATGCGATCAGGTGCAGAGGTATTGAGGGGAACGCGGCCCGAAACGCCTCGGTGGCGGGACCCTCCAGACCGTCCACGGCGATCAGCCGTGGAGCTGGCTCGAGGCTCTGCAGGCGGGTGGCAAGAGCAGTGCCCTCTCTGCCCACCCCCACGATCAGAACAGTCTGACCCGCCAGATCCGAGAGGGTTGTCGGTGCTTCAGGCAAGGACGCTTCCCAGTGATTCAAACGGGGCTGGCAGCGAGATACGGCCGTGTCGCTCGCCGAGAACCTGGTCTTCGAGCTCCGGGTGGGGTTGTGACAGCTCCGGCATTTCCTCGGTCAGCGCTTTCACCACGGCGCTGTGGCACCAGTCGCTCTGGTGCGCAATCCAGGTGAAGGCCAGGAGAGATTCAGCCTGCTCTCCCACACACTCGAAGGGTCGGTGCTCGTGCAAACCCAAGAGAGCCCGATACCCCTCGACCTGGGTCTGGTTATCGAGCAGGTTGTCGGCAAACATCCGGGTGAGGGAGGTGGCAGGAATGAACGGGCTGAGAATCAAGAAAATGAAGCGACACTTGTCGCAATCGCCACACCAGCGGGCATCCTCCACCCCTTGCCGAAAAGCCCGGTTGCAGCTGGTGATGACCGGGTGATATTCCGGAAGGGCGGCGAAATAGCGGGCAATTTGCACCTCGCTGTAGGGGCGAAGCAGCGAGAAGTATGCGCCAGCCGAGAGTCCCGCTTGCGGCCCCAGCATGTCCTGCAGAAGCTCTTCGGCCTGCTCCGATTTCGACCACTGGTGGTTCACGTCGTGGCCATCCCAGACGAGCGTGGCCTCAGACGCGCTGGCCTCCAGGGACATGACGACCGGACCCAACCCAATAATGCGAGCCTGAACCAGGGCAATCAGCGAGTTCATCGCGGTCACCGGGACATGACCATTCAGAGCACCCACCGCGTTGAGCTCCAACAGATGGGGGTCAAGCGACCGGCTGGCAGCCAACACGGGGTGACCTTTGATACGACCCACCCGATACATGATTTTGTTGGGGTTGACAGCGAATTGAACCGGGTGCATGCGAGCTGCTGCGAGCAGCTCCACGGTCACCACAGAGTCTTTGCCCCCACCAATGGGGACCAGCGGGTCACCGGAGGGGGTGAGGTGCTGATCTACCGGCCACTGCTCAGCCAGCGGCGCCTCCAGAACAATCTCGGGGGAGAGTAAGCCCGGGAATTCGTTGCGGTAGGCATACTCGGCAAGCCCTTCGCGCAGCGCCACCTGGAGGTAGTCAACAGCCGCCTGCGTCATCCCCTCAAGGGCAATCACATAGCGAGGCGGTGCCGCGACCTTGTAGTAGCTCAGGCCCACCACAGCGCCGAGCATGATCGCAATCGAGCGAACCCGGGGCCAGTCGACCTCGTGTTCGGGACGCACCGGAGTGAACGCGATGCGCTCGGTGAACTGATGAGTCTCCCCGGGAGACACCAGCTCAAAGCGGAAGGAGTAGCTGAAATCCTCGGCAGAAAAATCGGCGGCGAGGTAGCGGAATTCGGTGTAGACAGACGGGTCGAACACCATCGCGGTCCACACCTCCCCTGATATCACCTGGCCGTGGCGACCCCCTCATCTTACGCCCGGGATGCCGGCGAGCTCGCTAGTACTCGCTGCGCACAGATTCTTGCTCCAGCACCTGCTCGAGGTCGCTCAGCCGAGACAAACCACCAATCGGTTTCGCGAGGCGAAAATTACCGCGCAGCGCCTCCCGATTGTTGTGCAGGAAATTCCAATACCCAGCGCTCATCGGGCAGGCTTTCTCCCCCACGCGGATTGTGGGCGTGAAGGGGCAGGAGGTGCAGTAGTTGGTCATGGTGTTGAGGTAGGCACCACCCGAGGTGTAAGGCTTGGTGGCCACCTGCCCGCCATCGGCATACTGCGACATGCCAATCACGTTGGCGGGCATCACCCAGGGGGTTCCATCGACAAACACATCCACAAACCAGTCGTTCAGCGCGCGTGGATTGAACCCTCTCTGCAGGGCAAAACTGCCGAGCACCATGAGGCGGTTGATGTGGTGAGTCCACCCCCTGGTGTGAACCTCCTCCAACACGTGGGCGATGCAGCGCGATCGAATGTCTGTGGAGTCAAGCTCTGCCCACCAGGTGGGCAACGGTTCGTGGTGACCCAAATAGTTGGATTCCACAAAATCTGGCCCCAAGTGCCAATACAAGTGCCACACCCAGTCTCGCCACCCCATCACCTGGCGGATGAAACCCTCCGCACTCGCGAGCTCCACCGCTCCCGAGTGGTAGGCCTCAAGCACCCGGTCCACCACTTCCCTAGGGTCCAGAAGACCCAGGTTGAGCGCGGGGCTCAGAAGCGAGTGCGACATGGCCCAGTCGCCCTGCATCGCAGCGTCCTCATGAGGACCGAAGGTCGCCAGCCGCAGGGACACAAAGTGCTCGAGTGCCGATAGCGCCTCCGCCCGGGTTGCGGGAAAAAGCCGCGGCCCATCGGCCCCGCGGAAGCGGATTTCCCCAGCGGCTTCGAGGCCATCGAGGTAGTCGCGCACCTCGTGATCAATCTCGTCTTCGACGGGATACCAGGGCGCCTCAACACCCAGGGTGTCCCTGCCTTTCGGGGGTGGTTCGCGATTGTCGTGATCAAAGTTGAACTGACCGCCCTCAGGCTCTGGCTCGCTGGCACCGGGGGTCATGAGAATCCCGGTCTGGCGACGCTGGTGGCGATAAAAGTTCTCCATCAGCAAGCGCTTGGATTGGCCAGAAGCCCACTGGGCAAACTCGTCCTCGCTGGCGACAAACCCTCGAGAGGGAAGCACCTCGAGGGTGGCGCCAACCCCCAAGTCCTGCACAAGGGACCGAAGACCCCAGGAGGTTGGATTCACCACGCTCGCATCGATTCCCCCCAACACCTCGTGGTAGGTCTCGCCGCGACGGGTTTCGGCCCTGGAGCCCAACTCGGCTGCCCGATGGCGCAGTGCGGAAAGAATCAGGTGGGCTTTCTGGCGGTGATACACACGGCGCCGAAAGGGCCCGAGCACCTCAGGGATGATGACATTTTCCCCGTCATCAAAATGCGGACCTAATTGGTCCGCGAACAGGATGCGGGGGCGGCTGGCTGACATCGTCGCCAGTGTAGGAGGAAACCCTGAAGGGTAGGCTCGTGGACGTGTCTACCGCACTCCTCACCGACCACTACGAGCTGACCATGGTCGATGCTGCCCGGTCATCGGGCCGCGGCCATCGGGGCGCGGTCTTCGAGGTTTTTGCCCGCAACCTTCCCTCCGGTCGCCGCTATGGTGTGGTGGCGGGGACGGGGCGCCTTCTGGAGGCGATTGCCGAGTTCCGGTTTGGACCCGACGAGCTGTCGTTTCTGAAGGCCAACCAGGTCGTCTCTTCGGACACACTCGACTGGCTCGAGTCCTACCGCTTTCGGGGAACCATCAGCGGGTATGCCGAAGGTGATCTCTACTTCCCCGGGTCCCCCATTCTCAGCGTCGAGGGTGAATTCCAGGAGGCGGTTCTCTTAGAAACCCTGATTCTCAGCATCCTGAACTACGACTCCGCGGTGGCCAGTGCTGCCAGTCGCATGGTCCAGGCGGCGGATTCGAGACCGCTGATTGAAATGGGGGCGAGACGAGCGAGTGAGCGAAGCGCCGTAGGCGCCGCCCGCGCCGCCTACATTGCCGGTTTTGAGGCGACCAGCAACCTGGAGGCAGGACGAAGCTTTGGTATCCCAACCCGTGGCACAGCTGCCCACTCGTTCACGCTGGTGCACGACTCGGAAGAGGAAGCCTTTAGAGCTCAAGTGGACGCCATGGGGGTCGGAACCACACTGNTGATTGACACCTACGACATCGAGGCAGCCGTATCCACCGCCATCGCAGTCGCCGGCACTGAACTGGGTGCCGTGCGCATCGACTCTGGTGAGCTCCCCGTGGTGGTCCGGTCGGTTCGCCAACAATTGGACTCACTCGGAGCCACCTCGACCAAGATTGTGGTCACCAACGACCTCAATGAACACACCATCGCAGGGTTGCGGGGTTCGCCCGTTGATGCTTTTGGTGTGGGAACCAGTGTGGTGACCGGTTCCGGCTCCCCCGCAGTCGGTTTGGTCTACAAACTCGTTGCCCGAACCTCCGATGAGGGCTCGTGGGTGCCGGTGGCTAAGCGCAGCTCCCACAAAGGTAATCCGGGGGGCAAAAAGGTGGCCCACCGCACCCTCTCAGACGGTGTTGCAATCGAGGAGACGATCAGCGCGGACGCAGCCCACCGCGCCCCCGAAGAATCTCGTCCGTTGCTCGAGACTCTGATGGTCGAGGGCGAGCCCACGCGCGCGCTCAGCCCCCAGGACAGGGTCGAGAGAGCCCGACACCACCACCAAGTGGCGCTTGCTGAGATGCCTCCTTCGGCCTTTTCGCTCAGCTCTGGCGAACCCGCCATTCCCACCCGTGTGCTCTGAAATCCACCCGGGTTACCATAGAGGCATGGCAGCAGAGACTGACGGTGGCACTGACGTTCTGGATAAAGAGCTCGAGAAACTTCTCGCCGAGGAACAGGTCGATGAGGGCGATCACGATCGTTACTCGCACTACGTCAAGAAAGACAAGATTCTGAAAAGTGCGCTGTCGGGCAAACCCGTGATCGCACTGTGCGGGAAGATCTGGACCCCCGGCCGCGACCCCGAGAAGTTTCCCGTGTGCCCGACCTGCAAAGAGATTTACGAAAAACTTCGCGACGAGTAGCTAGAGGTCCCCGAGGGCCACTTCCACGGTGTAGGTGTTGCCCGCGCGCACATACGTCACGGTGGCGGTAGTCCCACCCGGCAAGACCCTCACCTGAGCGGTCAAGTCGATTCGGTTGGTGACGGGCAATCCGTTGAAGCGCGTGACCACGTCGCCCGCGCGAATACCAGCGCGATCGGCAGCCCCGCCAGGTGTCACGCTGTCGATGTAAGCACCGGTCACGGTGGCGGAGGCAACAGAGCTTGCGTCGGTGACGAGTGCTCCCAGAAGCCCGTGGCTCGCGGTTCCGGACTCCATGAGCTCCGTAGCGACCCGAAGAGCAAAGTTGGAGGGAATCGCGAAGCCCAACCCGATGCTTCCCGACCCTTGCCCGCCGGTGGAGGCAATGGCCACGTTCACGCCGATGAGCTCCCCCGAGGTGTTCAGCAGGGCGCCACCGGAGTTTCCAGGGTTGATGGAGGCGTCAGTTTGAATCACGGGCAGAGAAATCGTCTGACCGATGGAGACACCGCCGGGAAGGTCAAAATCAAACTGGCCATCCTCTTCGCCGGGAGCGCTGGAGGCACCGACAGTAATGCTGCGGTTGATGGCCGACACGATGCCACTGGTGACGGTTCCCGGAAGCCCCAGCGGCGCACCGATGGCGATGGTCTCATCGCCCACGTTCAGGGCGTCAGAGTCACCCGTGGCCATCACGGGGAAGGGCCCGTCAGAGTCAATCTTGATGACGGCAATGTCGGAAAGGATGTCACGTCCGACGACCTCGGCCCCCAGCAGACGCCCATCGGAGGTGGTCACGCGCAGGGAAGGCTCTTGCGAGCCCACAGACACCACGTGAGCGTTGGTCATGACGTGTCCGTCCTCGGAAATGATCACGCCCGAACCACTACCCGCTCCACCCACTCCCGCGACCTCAATGGTCACCACGGAGGGCATTGCTTGAGCTGCCACCGCCGTGATTTCACTGGCCTCAGCGGGCGCGTTCACGGTGATGGTTTGAGGGCTTTGAACTCCGGGAGAAACCAGGCCCCTCGAGGACAAGTTCCAGATCGCGAAAGCCCCACCGGCGGTTCCGCCGAGCAAACCACCGACGAGCAGGGCTGCTGTGACAAAAACACCCAACGTGCGAGCACGCTTCTTGTCGGCTTCCGCAGCGCGATTCTGCGCACGCGAGTAGCTATCCGAGATGCCCGAATAAACCGACGGGGCAAAAGGTGACACCGGGCCGGGTTCGACATCCCCACCCTGGTCGGTCACTGCCGATTCCGCCGAAGGCGACACATCTGCTGCACTCGCACTGCCGGAGGTAGCGGGTTCGGCAGAATCTGGGGTCTGCTCGGGCTCCACATTGGGGTCCTGCTGGGTCACGTCTCGAATCCTTCCTGAGGGCACCAGTGTGGGAGAGCAACCTGTGGAAACCCTTCAGCAACCCCTAACGATACCTGGTGACTTCCCTAACATCGCCCAGAAACCAGGGTCTCCGCGTGGCACCCTCGGTTCACCAATACCGGGGTCACACTGAGCACGTCGACCGTGCTCTGACCACCGGATCGGGTGATCTGACCCGGCAGTGACACAAAACTTCCCCCGTCAAAGCGATACGACGCCTCGTAGGTCACCCAATGGCGGAGCAGATAATCCCCGGACAGCTCATACGCATGAGAGGTGGCGGTCGTGCTGAACTGCCTCGACCCCCAGGAAGACCCCGGGGTCGAGCTCACCCGGGTGGCACCATCTCCCATGCTCCATCGATAGGACACCGGGGTAAACCTCACCTCAATGGGCCAACCCAATAGGTCACCCGACTCGGTAATGGTCTGGGCGGTGGAAAACATGTTCATGGGCAATAGCGGCAGGCTCCACCCGGCAGGCTCTTGCACAAAACTCGCATCCCCCGGGGCAAACTGCGCAACNTCTCTGAGAGAGCTCGGCGGTGTTGGGGTCGCAGGCTCCGCCGGCTCTCTCGAGGGTGACGTGCCGCGACAGAGTCCCGCAATCTTGACCTCACATTGCGCGGAGCCGAGGACCGGGTCTCGAGGTGGTGGTGGACTCCAGCTCCCTCGAGGGCTTGACCCCGAGCTCCCCGGTGTCACCTGGGTGCCCGAGACCGTGACCCCCTCACCGGTCACGACGGCCCCAACACCGGAGCACTGACCACTGGTGCGCTCCGCGTGCGTGCACTCGGACGCTGAGGCGGGACTCACCCCGAACATCAGAAAAATGGAGGCCAGCAACACCGAGCTGGTGAGTGTCACACGCATGAATACACCCCCCACCAGGGCTCCGAACTGGTCAGCAGCAGCGAGGCCATTGTCGGCCCCTCAAACCAAAAGACAACAGCCTCGGGCGAGCCCCAGGAAACGTCGGGGCTTTCTAAGAAAGCCTCGATCTGAGCCCACTGGGAGGGCTCGCCCTCAAAATCCTCGTAGTGGGGGTGCCATTCCCAGAGACTCTCCGGCGGGTCAGCACTATCGGAGGGCAACACCAACACCGGTGTGGTGTCCACGCAGGCGATCACTCCCACCTCGATGGTGTCCTCCGTGGTGAAGCGAGCGCTTTGAACCAGCAACCGGGACACCTCGCTGGTCCCAAGCGTTCGAAGCCCCTGGTCGCCAAAATAGGCCAAACCTTCCTTCTCCACTGGCCACCAGTCGGGGGCGACCAGGGGGCGCAGTCGCTCGGGATCAACTGCCCCTGAAGCCGTGATGTCGTCCGTCAGAGTTATGTAGGCACGCACTGCCTCGCCTGTGGCGTCTCGCGCCCGGTCATAGAAGTCTGCCGGGAGACCACCCGGAACGTGGCCAAGAAGAATCTCGGGAGCGCTGTCGTCCCCGGGAAGAACTGTCTCTGAGGGCACGTTCTGGCATCCGCTAAGGACAAGGAGGGTGAGGGCAAGTATGGGCTTCATCCCCGGAGTGTAGAAAGAAGCGAGAAACCGCCGCAGATTTTCTCCACAGGCAGCTAGAGGGGTGCCACTCCAAAGCGTCGGGCCCCTGCCATTGGGTTTTCTTTCCGCACCGCAGCCAGCAACTCCGAATCCAGCTCGGCGTGGACGAGTTCGTCGCCCGTACCGGCCCCTGCCACGACAAGGCCCCGGGGGTCCACCACCTGGGACAGGCCTATGCCCCAAGGCTCTGGGTGATCACTGGCCACCACAAATGTCTGCGTCTCGATGGCCCGCGCAGCAAGAAGGGTCTCAAAGTGGTGGGCTTTGGTGTCACCGGGCACCCACTGAGCCGGGGTCACGATGACGTCAGCTCCGGCATCCACCAGCCTCCTAGACACTTCCGGGAACCGCAGGTCGTAGCAGGCCATCATGCCGATATGCAGGTCTTGGCAGGGAAAAAGCTCGGGGGCTTCTGCGCTGCCGGGGCGAATCCAGGCTGACTCACTCGCACCGAAAGCGTCGTAGAGGTGAATCTTCTCCGCCCGGGCGAGCACTCCGGACTCCCCCACCGCCACCTGTGTGTTGGCCGGCAGGCCACCAGAAGAATCCTCCACCAACATTCCGGCGATGATCGCGATCCCGCCATTGTCCTTGCTCAGACTGGTGAGCCCAGACACAAAGACACCCTCGAGAGATTCCCCGGTGCCAGCCCACTCAGCTCCCAAACCCGGCGTGAAGGCGTGGCTGTATTCCGGAAAGACCACCAGGTGGGAACCCGCTTGAGCGGCCTCTGACACGAGGGGGCCCATCGCCGCAAGGTTCTCGGCACTGCTGGCGCGCGGCGCATACTGCGCCACGCTGACACCGAGAGCTGACATTGCTCAAGCCTAAGCCGGAAACACAAAACCCCCTCCGAAGAGGGGGTCTTGTCATGGTTGCGGGGGCAGGATTTGAACCTACGACCTCTGGGTTATGAGCCCAGCGAGCTACCGAACTGCTCCACCCCGCGGCGAAGCACCCATGCTAACACGCTTGGACCTGAGCTGTCCCCTACTGGTCGCTCAGCACCAACGCACGAGCAATGGCGTCCGTGAGCCTGCGGTCTGCTTCTGCCGCAGCCACCAGGTCATTAGCCCGGTAGGCAGCTTCGCGGTCCTCCAGGGCCTGGCGAGCGTCAGCAAGCGCAGCCTCGAGGCCGGTGGAGATTACGATGCCGGTGTCGGCGTCAGCGTCTACTCCGGCGTCAGCCTCGGTGTCCGCCTCGGGCTCAGGAGCGGGTGCAGGGGTGGTCGTGTCCTCCTCGGTAGCGTCCACGGTGCCCGGAGCCCCATCAGAGTCACCAGCTTCAGCACCGGAGTCTCCGCCGAAGAGGGCGTCAAGTGCCTGGTCAAGTGTGTCCTCGAAGGCAATCTTCTCTCCGAAGGAGACCAAGATCTTTCGCAGCAACGGGTAGGAGGTGTCACCGGTTGATTGGACATAGACCGGCTGGACGTAGAGCAAACCGTTACCAACGGGCAAGGTCAGCAAGTTACCCGAAATCACCTCGGTTTGTCCTTGGCGCAGAAGGTTCAGTTGCTGACCGACGTTAGCGTCAGAGTCAAACTGAGCTTGAACCTGACCGGGTCCGGGAACGGTGGTCTGCTTGGGCAGACGCAAAAGCGTGAGCTTTCCGTAGTCATCACCGTGGTCCGAGTTTGCTGCCAGGTAACCGTAGAGAACGTTTCTCGAGGCTTCACCAGTGGCACGGGGAATAAACGTCGAGTACAGGGAGAATGAGGGGCTCTCCGAACCCGGCACCTGCATGGTCAGGTAGTAGGCGGGTTGAAGCCTCGGTGCCGCGGGGTTCGAGATGGGGTCGTTCGGCGTGACCCACTCATCTTCACTGGAGTAGAAGGTTCCCGAGTCCGTCACGTGGTACGCACCGAGGATGTTGCGCTGAACCTTGAACAGATCAGAGGGGTAGCGCACGTGATCTAGGAGCTGCTCCGACATCTCAGCCTGAGGCTTGAGGCTCGTGGGGAACACGTTGTTCCAGGCGCTGAGCAGTGGGTCTTCGGTGTCCCAGGCGTAGAGAACCACTTCACCCGAGTATGCATCCACTGTGGCCTTGACCGAGTTCCGCATGTAGTTCACGGTGTCAAAGGCCAGCTGGGGCGCGGGGCTGTAGGTATCGGCGATGGCTTCAGACACCTGCAATGGGGTGGAGTAGGGGTAATCCGCGCTGGTGGTGTACCCATCCACAATCCACACCAGTCGACCGTCCACTACCGCGGGGTACACATCGTTATCCAGGGTGAGGTACGGAGCGACCTTGCCCACGCGAGTGGCGGGGTGACGGTCATAGAGAATCTGGGACTCGCTCGTGATGGCATCGGAGAGGATGATCTGCTCGGACTGGAACTTCAGCGCATACAGAAGTTGCTTGAAAAGGTTGTCAAGCTCCGGGCCACCATCGCCGCTGAAGGTGTAGACGGCGTTGTTCTCGTCCTCACCACCGGAGGGGAAGTCAAGCTCGAGCGGCGTGGAGCCTTCGGGCCCGCCGACAATCGAGTACTCCGGTGAGTTCTCACCAAAGTAGATGCGAGGCTCGTAGTCGCCCAGAGCCGCAGAAACGGGGATACCAGACTCGATAAAGCGAGGCTGGCCGTCTTCGGTTCGCTGGTTTCCATAGGCCGCGACAAGACCATAGCCGTGGGTGTACACGATGGTGTTGTTGTACCAGGACTGTGAGTTCAAACCATCAAGGTTGATTTCTCGCATAGCCAGCACGGTGTCGGTGCGCTCACCATTGACGTCGTAGCGGCCCACATCTAGGAACGTGGGGAAACGGTAGTACTGACGGAACTGCTCGAGCTGAGCAAACGCATCAGAGACCAGCGCGGGGTCGATGATGCGAATGTTGGCGGTCGTTTCCGCATCTGCTCGCAGCGCACCAGCCGAAGTGTCCGTGGACGCTTCGTACTCGATTTCAACAATGTCAGCAACGCCGTAGGCGTAGCGCGTGGCGTCGATGTTTCGCTCGATGTACTGCGCCTCCAGTGTCCTCGCACTGGGGTCAACCTGGAAACGCTGGATCAGACTCGGGTAGCCAAGCCCCAGAACCAAACCGGAGACGATGTAGAGGGCTGTTCCCACGATGGCCAACCGCCAGCGACCGATGATGGCGGTGATGAGGAACAACAGCGCCACAAGAATCGCGATACCGGCCATGATGGCGCGGGCAGGAATGGTGGCGTTGACTTCGGTGAAACCGGCACCAAATGCCAAGAATCCGGAGCTGGCGGAGACGAGTGCTTCGTATTGCTGCAACCACAGGTTGACACCCTGGACCGCGAAATACAGCACTCCAAGAATGGAGAGGTGAACGCGCATGGTCCGCGAAATCCGCACCTCCCGGCCGGTGATGGAAATCGCGCCATAGAGGAACCCGGTGGCAGCCGCACCCAGAGCGGAGAGCACCAGGATGGTCGAGACGTAGGAGACGACACTGGAGTAGACCGGCAGTTCAAAAATGTAGAAGCCCACATCCAAGCCGAACTCCGGATCCACCGTGCCAAAGGGAGAACGGTTCATCCACAGCAGGAATTGGGGCCACGTGTTCGCGGCACCCAAACCAGAGAACAGAGCGAGCAGGGCGGGGATTCCGAGCATCGCGACGCGCCGAATGGGGTCAATGATTTGGCGGTAACGATCGAGCTCGTTGGAGAGCTTCGCGTAGACCGGACGGAACCTAAAAGCCAGGGTGATGCTCAACCACACCGGAATGAACATGGTCACAAATCCGATGAGGAACATCGCCACGGACCCACCCCAGGTCGTTAGCAGAACCTCGAGATATCCCATCTGGTCAAACCACAACACCTCGGTGTAGAGCGAGGCGAAGAGGAAGAACCCCCCGAGCACGGCCGCCAGAATGGCACCGGTGATGATGAGGGGAAGTCGACGACGGTTGAACAGTTCTGGAGCTGCTTGAGACACGAGTAAATCTTCTCCTTGGCGGGGTTAGAGCTTCAGTCTACAAAGAGTCTCACTGAGGGAATGCCGAGGAACTGCTACACCCGGCAACGGGTGCCCCCGCGTGAATACTCTCCAACGCCTCCACGGCCTCCTCCAGAGTGGCCACGGGTATGACCTGAAGGCCGTCGGGAATATGACCCACCAAGTCGGGGCAGTTATCGGCGGGGGCAAAAAACCAGGACGCTCCATCGTTGAGAGCACCGTGCATTTTGTGACGAATTCCGCCGATGGGGCCAATGGATCCCTGGGCATCAATGGTGCCCGTTCCGGCAAAAACCTTCCCCTGCGTGATATCCGCCGGGGACAGCTTCTCCACGATTCCCAGCGCAAACATCAACCCCGCACTGGGTCCCCCCACATTCTCTAGGGCGATATCCACATCGATCGGGAAATCGTAGGTTCCCGACACCAAAATGCCCACCATCGGAACTCGTTCTTGACCCTCCGACATGCGAGGGAGTACCGACACGTCGATCTCGGAGCCCTCCCGCTCCACGCTCAAGGTCATGGGGGACACGACCCCCGAGTCCGCAATAATCCCGCGCAACACACTGACGGTGTCAACAGCCATACCGTTGGCGGACAGGATGACGTCACCGGGGAGCAACACTCCCTCGCTGGGTCCACCCTCCATCGCTTGGGACACAACCATTCGACTCGTGTATGCGACACCCAGGTAATCCAGCGCTGCGGCTACCGCCTCCTGCTGCGAGTTCTCCATCTCAATGGCTGCGGCCTCAAGGTTTTGCTCAAAAGAGATTCCCGGTGGGTAGGCGACATCCACCGGAATCACGGTTCGGGTGGGATCAAACCAACCCTGCATGACGTCAAACCACCCGGGCAAACTCTCCGGGTTGCCCGACCGCGTCACCGTCGTGAGAAGAAAAGAACCGGTCGACTCGAAGGTTTCCTCCCCGGAGATAAGGATGAGGTCCATCTCCTCCTCCCCCACGCTGACCGAGCCGAGAGTGTCATAGGTCGGTCCCGGGTTGTCGATTACGTAGGGGGCGGGGAAGAAGGACAAACCGATGATGATGGCCGCCGTAAACGCGAGCATTAACCACCCGGCAACGCGGGAGCGTCGCTGAACCTGATCCGAAGGGTCTCCGGCTTCATAAATGGCCACGCATAACTCCCGGGTTGACTAACCGGGTCAGCATAGCCACGGAAGCCGGGAACAAGCCGTTAGCGAAATCATCGTGCGCCGAGAGCTCACCCTTGTACCGTGGAGGCATGTCC
>JGI11705J14877_10000918_pt1 | contig 17573 bp, 18 predicted proteins | sample Etolaghawater15m_FD_14877 | JGI IMG/M metagenome (IMG submission 14877)
TTTTCTAATTCCCCAGTAGTTCCGCACGTGTTCCGATTGCCTCAATGCTGTAGTACGCATGATTACCTGAACTTGATGCACCGGCATAGGAAAGAGTTGTTCCGTTCCAATACCAGACAAAATCGACACCTTCTGATTGATTCGCCCCGGTTCCTTGAGCAGCACGATGCCAATGAAGAATCATTGTTTCATCATTTCCATCAAGTACGACTTTGGATCCTTGAATAACATCGTCATCAAATGGAAGTATCGTCACATATTTTGTAGTGTCACCTGATATAGGACCTGTACAGTCATTCGAGTCACCCGGATCGCACATAAATCCAGGACGAGTCGTAGTGTCAGTTGCCCACCAAGCAGAGGTCTTAACCTCATCCCACACAATATCTTCGCCTGTTGATGTGCTTGAACCCTGATCTGTTGTAAGCATGGTGTTCGCATCAAATTTCTTAAACACACCAACGTTGGTTCTTACATATGAGCGGTCGGTTGTAAATGCAGTTCCATCATTTACACTTGAACCGTCATACCAATTCCCTGAGTAATCATAATCAACGGTGTCGGTAGCAGCGATGGTCTTTGCGGTTTTTCCTGAACCATCCGGAAATTGTGCCGTTGCAGAAAATGTTTCATTTCTTCCAACAGTTAAATAGAACGCATTGTATTCAACCCCTTTCTCACAACTCGTAAGATCGATATCACTATCAGAATTGATCGCTGTCTGATTTGTTCCGACAAGTGTTACTTGCATATCACCACCTTCCCAGATTGTGCAGCGCTTTTCATTGCCTATTTCTGTTCTTCCAAGTTCAATCTTGTATACGGATGCATTCAATTCGATGTTCTCGCCTTCGCATTTTGCAAATGAGTTAACTGTCATCGAAAAAGTCCAGTCACTAGAAGTGACTCTCTCCGCTATCGCAGCACAGGTTCTTACACATCCCGCCTGATATGCCATTGTTGGATTGGTGCAAAATGTTGGAGATGCAGCAATCGACTGAAAAGTCATCAATACTCCACTGAACCCAACATATTTTTGAAATTTATTTTTCATCGTTTAATCCAACACAAATCTAAATGTCCCACGACTCTGCTTCACAATCTTGTTCTCACGTCTGACTTTGTCGAGTCGACGTTCTTTCATGGATGTGAATTGATAGATGTCGTTTGAAAACATCGGGCGGACTTTGTTGTCGCCCGGCGTGTACTTGTAGGTCAATTGCACAAATTCTTTGTCGTCCTGATTGCCGTCGTAGTCGGTNGCACCGACCTCGAAGGTCAAACCAGGAATAAGCAGATCACCNGAGACTTCCAAACTGGTGGTGTTGCCCTTGAGATCGGTAACACCATTCTCAGCATCCCACTGAAACTGCTTGTGGTAGATTTTTCCACCCGGCATGTACGGAAGGGTTAAACCTGCTTCGATGTCGTATCCGCCCAGTGCTTTTTCATCAAGACTGTTGGCACCGGTCTTCCAGTCAGACAGACCGAAGTATTTGTTGGCATTGAATTCAATGACACTGGATCGTGCTTCCAGACCGATACTGGAGCGCTGGTGGTCGTAGGGGAATTCATGATCATAGAAGGCATTAATTCCATACAACCAGCGTTCATCCGGGGACATCTTGCGATATCCCAGACCAATATTGACGGTNTGACGTCCGTCGTAATTGAACAAGGACGCTTGGGTAAAGACGGTATCGAGGAGGTCTTGNGATTCGTAGAGCGGTTGGACGGTCAAAATCCCGATGGTGGGTTTACCGTCGGTAATGCCCTTGATGGAGACTTCGGTATTGCCCAACCAGTTGGAGATACCCTGCTCTACATAAGAATCAACTTTTGCACCCACGGAGTTTTTGAACTCCCCGACAAAATTGGATCCGGAGGCAAGTTTCTGGACCCCTTCTGCAGCAAGTTGTTCAACCGTGGTTTCTGCAACTACTGATCCAATTGATGCGGTAGTAATTGCGGTTGCTAAGACCAATCTGAGTTTCATGAATCCCCCTAAATCAGCGGAGGATTATAGGAAATCTTTATCTACTTGGTAACTACTGAATGAATTGAAATATATTGTTATATTTCTAAACAGATCGTTACATCAACCCCACAGCACCGAAATCAGAGGTCGTTTTAAACTTATTCCACTGTAACGGATTTCGCCAGATTGCGCGGCTGGTCGACATCCGTCCCGCGCAGCACGGCAACGTGATACGCCAATAGCTGAAGGGGGATGGTGAATTGCATCGGTGTAACATGATTACCGGACTTGGGTACGACTACCACATGAATGCCATCGGCCTCTTTCATTTCACAGTCATGGTCTGCAAACACATATAGCTGGCCATTGCGTGCGCGCACTTCAGCAAGATTCGATTTCACTTTCTCTAGCAATTCATCATTGGGCGCAACCGCTACGATCGGCATGGTTTCATCCACCAATGCCAACGGTCCATGCTTAAGCTCACCAGCAGGATAAGCTTCTGCATGTATGTATGAAATCTCTTTAAGTTTGAGTGCACCTTCCATCGCCACCGGGTATTGCACACCTCGACCTAAGAACAAGGCGTTGTGCTTTTCCACGAACTGTTCAGCGAGCAGGCGAATCTCGTTATCGAGCGTGAGTGCCTCTTCGATATGACGCGGCAGCGCTTCAAGCTGCATGACAATGCGCTGTTCAAGTTCCGCATCAACATTGAAGCGGCGACCCAAAACCGTTACCAACAGCAACAAGCCGGTGAGCTGGGTTGTGAAAGCTTTGGTGGATGCCACACCAATCTCAGGGCCCGCACGCGTCAGCAAATTGAGGTCTGCCTCGCGCATGAGTGAACTTTCAGGTGCATTACAGATCGCGAGCGAGGCAAGAATTCCACGTTTCTGGGTCGCACGCAAAGCTGCCAAGGTGTCTGCCGTTTCACCCGACTGGGAGATCACCACTACCAATGTATCGTCGGCAACCACTGGATGGCGATAGCGGTATTCGCTGGCGACTTCGACTTGGCAAGGAATGCCAGCCAAACCTTCAAACCAATTACGCGCGACCATACCGGCGTGATAACTGGTGCCACAGGCAAGGATTTGCACCGCTTTCACGCGATCAAAAATCTGTGCAGCGTTATGCCCAAAACTTGCTTCGAGCACGCGCTCCTCAGCGAGGCGTCCCTCCAAGGTTTCAGCAATTGCGCGCGGCTGCTCATAGATTTCTTTGAGCATGTAATGACGATATTCGCCGCGACCGACGCTATCCGCAGTCAGTGAACTAAGCTTGACCTCGCGTTGAACTTCTTTGCCTTGACGGTCATAAATACGAATGTTTTCACGACTGAGATCTGCAACATCACCCTCTTCGAGGAAAACAAAACGATTGGTCACAGGCAGCAACGCTGCCACATCCGAGGCAATGAAGTATTCACCAATTCCAAGTCCAATCACCAATGGACTCCCCTGCCGCGCTGCAACCAGACGGCCCGGTTGCTGATCACTGACCACACCGAGCGCATACGCACCTTCGAGTTGCTCGGTCGCCTGACGCACAGCCTGTAAGAGATTTTTTCCACCAGCAATTGCTTCATGCACAGCATGTACGATGACTTCCGTATCGGTGTCGGAAGTAAAACGATAGCCGCGCTTAGCTTGCTCTTCACGCAACTTGGCGTGGTTTTCAATAATGCCGTTGTGTACGACCGCGACTGATTCGTTGCACACGTGCGGGTGGGCATTGCGTTCTTCCGCAGCGCCGTGGGTTGCCCAGCGTGTGTGTGCAATACCGGTTTGGCCGCGCAAGCCGCTTTCTTGCACGCGGAGATTCAGTGCTTCAACTTTACCCACGGAGCGTATGCGCGCGAGCTTGTTTCCCTCGGTAACCAACGCCACGCCGGCAGAGTCATAACCGCGATATTCAAGACGACGCAAACCCTCAATCAAAATTGGAACGAGGTCACGCTCTGTTACACCGCCAACAATACCGCACATAGGCTCTACTCTTAATGTCGCTTTATTCTTTCGGTTTCTTTTGCGGACGCTTCCAATTCGGTAGCGAGACTTGTTTGGCGCGGCTGAGCGTCAACTGTGCAGGCGGTGCATCTTTACTGATCACCGAGCCCGCACCGATCGTGGCATCAGCCTCCAAGGTTACTGGTGCAACCAATGCACTGTTCGATCCGACAAAGACACGGTCACCAATTTCGGTGTGATGTTTGTTCGCACCATCATAGTTGCACGTGATCGTTCCAGCCCCAATGTTCACGTCTTTGCCCAGACGCGCATCACCAACATAACTCAGATGATTCACCTTAGAGCCTTCACCCACCTCAGCATTTTTCACTTCGACGAAATTGCCCACACGCGAACCGGCTTGCAAGCGTGCCCCCGGACGCAAACGGGCNAAGGGACCGACACTCACTTTACTGGCNAGCGTTGCNCCCTCAATCACCGAATACGGGTGAACTACGCTGTTAGAACCAATCTGGCAATCACGCAACACGCAGCCCGCTTCGATGGTGACGCCGTCGCCTAAAACAACATGCCCTTCAAACACGCAGTTAATGTCGATGAACACATCACTTCCGCAGCGCAGCAAACCACGCACATCAATGCGCGCCGGGTCAGCTAGCGCCACACCTTCGTGCATCAGCACATCGGCCTGGCGGCGTTGATAAACCCGCTCAAGACGCGCCAATTGAGCGCGATCATTAATACCTTCAACACGGACCGGATCATCCGCATGCAGGGCAACCACCTCAACCGCTTCACCCGCCGCCATACTGACTACGTCGGTGAGATAAAACTCGCCCTGGCTGTTTTGATTGTCGAGTCGTGCGATCCATTGCTTTAAGCGTGCAGCCGGCACTGCGAGGATGCCGGTGTTAATTTCGCAAATCGCGCGCTGCGACTCAGTCGCGTCTTTTTGCTCAACAATACCAATCACAGCATCCTGCTCATCACGCAAGATACGGCCATAGCCACTGGGATCATCCAACAAGACCGTCAACAGCGCGAGCTTTCCCTCGCTTGCTGCTTTCACCAGTGGTTGTAGCGTTGTTGGGTCAATCAAAGGGACATCACCATACAACACAAGCACCAATCCATGATCGGGAATGCTCGGTAAGGCCTGAGCAACAGCATGCCCGGTGCCGAGTTGTTGTTCTTGCACGACCCACTGCACGGCATGCTCGGCGCATTGATTTTGTACTTGTGCCGCGCCGTGACCGATCACCACATGCACATCGCTAGCGCCAAGCGCCTGCGTTGCATCGAGCACATGATGAAGCAATGGTTTTCCGGCAAGCGTATGCAACACCTTGGGCAAGGCAGAACGCATACGCGTGCCCTGTCCAGCAGCAAGAAGAATGACGTGAAGTTCCGGCATGAGACTCAGTATGCCTGAAACAAGGGCTCAACCGGGTAACACCCGGTAACAATCAATGGCGCGCTTGCGCCTTATGTTTGAGCTTACTGATTGCGGAAAGCTGGGCCATCGCCTCCGCTAGCTCGGTCTGTGCAGCAGCAAAGTCGAACTCATCCTTGTGATCTCGAATGCGTTCTTCGGCCTGAGTACGGGCCTGTTCGGCGGCAGCCTCATCCAGGTCGCGCGCGCGCACTACGGTGTCGGCAAGTACGGTCACGGCATTTGGCTGCACTTCCAACAAGCCGCCGCTCACGTAGTAGACCTTTTCTTCGCCACCGCTCTGAATGCGTACCGTACCCGGCTTCAGCGGCGTAAGCATCGGCGCATGGCGTGGCGCAACACCGACTTCGCCCATGGCAGCCGGGGCATAGACCATTTCTGCCTGACCGCTGAAGATCGCTTCTTCCGCGCTGACGATGTCGACTTGAACAGTCATGGCCATATTCGTTGAGTCCGCTCGCGCTTTAGTTCAGCTTGCCTGCTTTTTCGACCGCTTCATCAATCGAGCCGACCATGTAGAACGCCTGCTCAGGCAAGTGATCGTAATCGCCGTTGACGATGGCCTTAAAGCCGGAAATCGTTTCGCTGAGAGACACGTACTTACCCGGTGCGCCGGTGAACACTTCCGCCACAAAGAACGGCTGTGACAAGAAGCGCTGGATCTTACGTGCACGAGATACGGTGCGCTTGTCTTCTTCAGACAATTCATCCATACCCAGAATCGCAATGATGTCCTTGAGCTCTTTGTAACGCTGCAGGGTTTGCTGGACCGAGCGCGCGACGTTGTAATGCTCCTCGCCGACCACATGCGGATCCAGAATACGCGAGGTGGAATCGAGCGGGTCTACCGCCGGGTAGATACCCAACTCAGCAACTTGACGTGACAGTACGAGGGTCGCATCCAAGTGAGCAAAGGTGGTGGCCGGCGACGGATCGGTCAAGTCATCCGCAGGTACATAGACCGCCTGGAATGATGTAATCGAACCGGTCTTGGTCGAGGTAATACGTTCCTGCAACACACCCATTTCTTCCGCTAGGGTCGGCTGATAGCCCACCGCAGAAGGCATACGACCGAGCAATGCCGACACCTCGGTACCGGCCAAGGTGTATCGGTAAATGTTATCAATAAACATCAGTACGTCACGGCCTTCATCACGGAAGTATTCCGCCATGGTCAGCCCGGTCAGCGCCACACGCAGACGGTTGCCCGGTGGTTCGTTCATCTGACCGTAGACCAGCGCAACCTTGTCGAGTACGCCGCCTTCCGACATTTCATGATAGAAGTCGTTGCCCTCACGGGTACGTTCACCAACGCCCGCGAATACAGAGTAGCCAGAGTGCTCGACTGCGATATTACGAATCAACTCCATCAGGGTTACGGTCTTACCGACACCCGCGCCACCGAACAGACCCACCTTACCGCCCTTGGCGATCGGCATGATCAAATCGATGACCTTAATCCCGGTTTCAAGGACCTCAACCGAGCTGGCTTGTTCTGCATAGCTCGGCGGCTTACGGTGAATCGGCATGCGCACTTCGCTGTCGACTTCTGGCTTACCGTCGACTGGATCACCGAGGACATTCATGATGCGGCCCAAAGTCTTCTGACCGACCGGCACCTGAATTGGCGCACCGGTGTTGGTTACCGCGATGCCGCGTTTGAGACCATCACTGGAACCCATCGCAATCGCACGCACCACACCGTCGCCGAGCTGCTGCTGCACTTCCAGCGTCAGCCCAGATTCATCGACCTTCAATGCGTCATAGACCTTCGGCATGTTCTCGCGCGGGAACACCACGTCCACCACCGCACCGATAATCTGTACCACTTGTCCTGCACTCATTGTGCTGTCCTCTTTTTCCGTACTCGTTTGAAGACGCGGCGCTAAACAGCCGACGCGCCCCCGATAATGTCTGCCAATTCCGATGTAATCGCTGCCTGACGCGCCTTGTTATAGACCAGCTGCAGCTCTTCAATCAGCTTACCCGCGTTATCCGTCGCAGCCTTCATCGCCACCATCCGCGCGGACATTTCACTTGCCGAATTTTCGACAACGGCTTGATACACCATCGCCTCGACATAGCGACGCAACAACGCATCCAAGACTTCCGGCGCATCCGGCTCGTAGATGTAATCCCAATGGTGCTTCAGCTCAGGGTCATCCACTGGTTCAAGCGGCAACACCTGACGCACCGTGGGCTTCTGCGCCATGGTGTTTACAAATTCGTTGTACACCACATATAAGCGATCGAGCTCGCCCTCGGCATACGCATCCAACATCACCTTCACCGGACCGATGATTTCGTCCATGCTCGGACGATCGCCGAGGTGTGTTTTCTCGGAAAGAATCTGACCACCATTACGCGCAACAAAACCTGCGCCCTTCGCGCCGATCACGCTAAAGACCACTTCAACGTTGCGCGCGCGCCAATCTTTCATCACGCCCATCAGCGTGCGGAATTCATTCACATTCAAACCACCGCAAAGACCGCGATCCGAGGTGACCAGAATAAAACCTACTTTCTTCGTAGTCTCACGCTCGATCATGAAGGCGTTCTTGTATTCCGGATGACCCAACGCCAAATGGCCAATCACCGCACGCATCTTTTCGCTATACGGACGGGAGGCCTGCATGCGCTCTTGCGCCTTACGCATCTTGCCTGCTGCCACCATTTGCATGGCACGCGTGATCTTCTGCGTGCTCTTCACGCTTTTGATCTTGTCGCGTATTTCGCGCCCTACAGCCATGCTACTGTCCTACGCCTTCTTACCAGGTGTTGTTGGCTTTGAACTCGGTCAGTGCATTGTTCAACGCACCTTCGATTTCATCGTTGTAATCCGCGGTGTCATTGATGCGATCCATCAACGCCTTCTGGCTGCTATTCATATAGCTGTGCAACGCACGCTCAAATGCGACCACTTGATTCGCCTCAACATCATCGATGAAACCCTTGTTGGCCGCGAACAGCGATACCGCCATTTCCGCAACCGACAACGGTGCGTACTGGTTCTGCTTCATCAGCTCAGTAACACGACGACCACGCTCGATCTGCTTGCGCGTCTGCTCATCCAGATCCGATGCAAACTGCGCGAACGCAGCAAGCTCGCGGTATTGCGCCAAATCGAGACGCACACCACCACCCAGCTTCTTGATGATCTTAGTCTGCGCCGCACCACCAACACGCGAAACCGAAAGACCTGCGTTGATCGCCGGACGAATACCGGAGTTAAACAAGTCGGTTTCAAGGAAGATCTGACCATCGGTGATGGAGATCACGTTGGTCGGTACGAACGCGGATACGTCACCCGCCTGGGTTTCAATGATCGGCAACGCAGTCAGCGAACCGGTCTTGCCTTTCACTTCACCATTGGTCGCAGCTTCAACAAAATCTTCGTTCACGCGCGCCGCACGTTCAAGCAAACGCGAGTGCAGATAGAACACGTCGCCCGGATACGCTTCACGGCCCGGCGGACGACGCAACAACAGGGAAACCTGACGGTAGGCCCAAGCTTGCTTGGTCAAATCGTCATACACGATCAGCGCGTCTTCGCCGCGATCGCGGAAATATTCGCCCATCGTGCAGCCCGAATACGGCGCGATGTACTGCATCGCCGCAGAATCGGATGCAGTTGCAGCAACCACAATGGTGTGTGCTAGCGCGCCATGCTCTTCGAGCTTACGCACCACATTCGCTACGGTTGAAGCCTTCTGGCCCACCGCAACATAGATACATTTCACGCCGGTGCCTTTCTGATTGATGATGGCATCAATCGCAACCGCGGTCTTACCGGTCTGACGATCACCGATAATCAACTCACGCTGACCACGACCGACGGGCACCATGGCATCAATCGCCTTGACGCCTGTCTGCACCGGCTGATCGACCGAACGACGCAATCAATAACGCCTGGCGCAATCTTTTCGATGGTGTCGGTCTTAGCGGTTTCAATCGGACCCTTGCCATCGATCGGCTGGCCCAGCGAGTTCACAACGCGGCCGAGCAGTTCATTGCCGATCGGCACTTCCAGAATTCGGCCCGTGCAGCGCACGGTATCGCCTTCAGAAATGTGTTCGTAGTTACCCAGGATCACCGCACCTACGGAATCCTGTTCGAGGTTCAGCGCCATACCGAAGGTATTGCCCGGGAACTCGATCATTTCACCGGCCATAACTTCCGACAGGCCATGCAGACGGGCGACGCCGTCGGCGATGTTGACCACGGTACCTTCGGTACGCGATTCAGCGGCGGGCGCAAAGCTTTCAATGCGCTTGCGGATCAGATCGCTAATTTCAGAAGGACTGAGCTGCATGGGATAAGGCTCCTAACAAAAGTTCTTAGCGGCGCAGCACGGTTTCGAGCTGCGCGAGGCGTCCACGGACCGAGGCATCGATCACCAGATCACCAGCGCGCACAATCGCTCCACCTATTAAGGATGGGTCGACCTGCACCTGTACATTCACATCGGTGCCCAGACGCTGACGCAGCGCCTCGGCAAGTTGTTCTTGGCTTGCAGCATCCATCTCCATCGCACTGGTGATGTCGACCTGCGTCAATTTTTGATCTGCCGCGCGGCGCTGTGCAAACTGGCGCGCAATTTCTGGCATCACACTCAAGCGCTGATTTTCCGCCAACACGCGGACCAGGTTTTGAACGCCTTCGCCCAAAGACAAACCCAAATCGCTCGCGGCACTCAACACGATTTCGGCGTGCTGTTCGCGCTTTAAGCGCGGGTCAATCAACGCTGCCGCCAAGCCCGCATCCGCTGCAATCGCAGCCAGCCCAGCCATTTGCTTACTCCATGCTTCAATCGAAGCCGTGGCGTGCGCATGGTCATACGCCGCATCGGCGTAGGGACGGGCGAGGGTGCTAATTTCTTCCACGTTCTGCGCGTCGGATTACAGCTGTGCGGCCAGCTTGTTAAGCATGTCGCGGTGATCGTCAGGCTTCACCTCGCGCGCGAGAATCTGGCTGGCGCCAGCCACCGCCAATTCCGCCACTTGAACACGCAGCGCTTCACGAGCGCTATTCGCGGCTTGCTCAATTTCGCCCTGCGCTGATTCCACAATGCGCGCGGCTTCAGCCTGCGCCTTATGTTTGGCTTCTTCCAACAGCTCGTTGCCCCGCGCTTCGGCCTGTCCAATGATCTTGGCCGCTTGCTGCTTGGCTTCTTTCAGAACCTCGGTTGCACGCTGCTGAGCGCGCGCCTGCTCATGCACGCCACGCTCGGCTGCGGCCAAACCGTCAGCAATTTTCGCCTTACGCTCTTCCAGCGCCTTCAAGATCGGTGGCCACACGAATTTCATCGTGAACCACACGAACAAGAAGAAGGTGATCGACTGGCCGATCAGGGTCAGATTGATGTTCATGTCAGGGCCTCGAAAGCCGGGTCAACAAATGCGATGCGACTTAGCCGACGACCGCAAACAAGACGTAGAGCGCAATACCTACCGCAATCATCGGCACGGCATCGACGAGACCCATGACGATGAAGAACTGCGTACGCAGCATCGGGATCAGCTCCGGCTGACGTGCCGCACCTTCGAGGAAGCGACCGCCCAAGATGCCGATGCCGACCGCAGCGCCCAAAGCGCCAAGGCCCATCATCAGAGCACCCGCGATGTAGAGCAGTGCATTTGCCATTTCCATGTGTCTCTCCTAAATCGAATCGTGAGATCGTGTGAGCAGTGAAAAGAAAAAGTCTTACAGGTCAATGTTCTGAATGCGCCATGTCCATATAAACAATGGTCAAGGTCATGAAGATAAATGCCTGCAAGGTAATGATGAGAATGTGGAAGATCGCCCAGCCCAACTGGAGGATGCCACCAAACACACCCATCGCCCAACCGGCACTGAACATCAGCGCGATCAGGATAAAAATCGTTTCGCCAGCATACATGTTGCCGAATAGTCGCAGCGCCAAAGACACGGGCTTAGAAATCAACGACACGCCTTCCAAAAGCAAATTGACCGGCATGCCCCATTTACCAAACGGCTGGAACGCCAGTTCGCCGAGGAAACCGCCCGCACCCTTGTTCTTCACCGAATAAAACAGCATCAGCCAGAACACGGCGAGCGCCATACCAAAGGTCACGTTCGGATCGGTGGTCGGCACCACCTTGAAATAAACATGGTGCGGATCCGCACCCAGCGCCGCGCCAACCTGCTGTGCCGCCATCGGCAACCAGTCCACCGGCACAAGATCCATGAGGTTCATCAAGAACACCCACGCAAAAATCGTGAAGGCGAGGGGGGCAACCAACGCATTGTGGCCATTGAAGGAGCCACGCACACTGGTTTCGATGAATTCAACAATCCACTCTGCAAAATTTTGCAGGCCGCCCGGGATACCACTGGTCGCAACCTTTGCCACCTTACGGAACAACCAGAGGAAGAAGACGCCAAGCGCAATCGACCAGAACATAGAATCGACATGAATCGCGTAGAACCCCATCTCACGCGCTTCATCTGCAGTATGCGCGAACGACCAGCCGTGTTCCGGATGCAATCCGTACGTCCAGTTGGTCAAGTGGTGGCGAATGTATTCGCCTGAGGTCAGGGTGTTAGATGCCATGCTTACGCGTGTTCAGGATGTTAGCCAGACCGTATCCCAAGGGCCAGGAGCGCCGGGATCAGCCAGACACCTAGCAATGCTGCAAACAACGGGAGTGGCTGCGGGTCTTCCACCTTGAGCAAAACAAGGCTAAGCAACAACAAGACCATCCCCCAACGCAGGCCTTCTGTGATCAGCAGTCGGCCCAATAATTTTTGTGGTTGCGCTGCGCTGTAGGAACCAAAGGTTCCCCACACGCTCACGCCGGTGGCGCTCATCGCAATCGCCGCGCCAATCGTTGCCCAAAGCCATGCGGCTGTGGTGTTTGCCAGGGTTACCAGCAACAAGATCAGGGTCACGCCAAACTGCAGTGCCACTGCGCGCCACGCGAGTTGCTTACCGTGTTCCACGCCAAGCCCTCCCGTCCAATCGCATCGCCACGCATCCTGAACAAAGTCGTCGGGCTTGTCCAAGAGTAGATCTCAATCCACTCAATAGGAAATCGCGATCACGCGCAAGTTGCTGGAAATCCAGCCAAAAAACGTCGCGGATTATAGAAAGCGCGTACAGGGTGGTCAATGAATTTTCTATGACGCGACGTGAGAAACGGGCGCTTCGCTCAGCGAATCCGCGCCAAAATCCCCTCAAGTTCATCGTGCGAACTGAATTCGATGGTCATCTTGCCCTTGCCCTTGGCATTGGCCTGAATCCGCACACGGGCGCCCACGCGCTCAGAAAGATCGTCCTGCAGGCGGCGCACATCAGGATCGACTTTCGCCGGGACTGCCGCTGCGGCCGGTTTTTTCTGCCCAGCGCGACGCACGAGACCTTCGGTTTCACGCACCGACAAGCCACGCGCCACCACTTGGCGCGCCGCATCCAGCTGTGCGGCTCCTTCGAGCGCGAGCAGGGCGCGCGCATGGCCCATTTCAAGGTCGCCATGCTCGAGCATGCGCCGCACTTCTTCTTGCAAGGAAAGCAGGCGCAACAAATTCGTTACGGCTGTGCGGGAACGGCCCACCGCGTCAGCGGCTTCCTGTTGGGTCAGGGAAAATTCATCAATCAAGCGGCGCAGGGCGTCGGCTTCTTCAATCGGATTCAGGTCTTCGCGCTGGATGTTTTCAATCAGCGCCATCGCCATCGCAGCTTGGTCACTGAGCTCACGCACCACAGCCGGAACTTGGTGCAACCCGGCTTGCTGGGCCGCACGCCATCGGCGCTCCCCAGCGATGATTTCATAGCGTCCGCCCGCAATCGCGCGCACCGTGATTGGCTGCACAATGCCCTGGGCTTTGATCGACGCGGCGAGGTCTTCGAGGCTTTCCGGATGCATGTCGCGACGTGGCTGATAGCGTCCGCGCTGCAAGAGATCCACGGGCAGCTGACGCAGCTTGCCATCCGTCTCTTCTTGCTGGGCGGCGACCGCTTGGGCCGCCGCAATGCGATTGGCGGGCGGCACACTGCTTACCGAAGCGTCAGAAACCGGCGCAGCGGCATTTTCCGCCGCCGTCGGTGCCGGCGTGGGCTTAAGTCCCCCCAGTAGACTATCCAGGCCGCGGCCCAAGCCGCGCTTCTTCATGTTCATGCTTCATTCTCCGAATTCGTGGGCTCGCGATCTTCTGCGGCAGCAGGGCGCGTGGCCTGTTCAAGCACCGCATGCTCGGAAAGCTGATCGTGGCGCTCCAAAATTTCTGCGGCCAAATCCATATAGGCATACGAGCCGCGCGAAGACGGGTCGTAATGAATCACCGGCAAGCCATGACTGGGCGCTTCGGCTAGGCGCACATTGCGCGGAATCACCGTCTGGTACAGCGGCCCTGCGAAATGCTCGGACAACTGCTCGGACACCTCGCCGGCCAGGCGATTGCGCGGATCAAACATGGTGCGCAACACGCCTTCCAAGGCGAGGTCTGGGTTCAGGGTTTCGCGCACGCGCTCCACCGTTCGGGTAATCGCCGACAGGCCTTCTAAGGCAAAAAACTCACACTGCAAGGGCACAATGACACCATCGGCCGCGGTCAAGGCGTTTAAGGTCAGCATGCCCAAAGATGGCGGGCAATCGATCAGGATGTAATCGTAATACGCGGCGATCCCGTCCAACGCCTGCTTCAAACGCAGGAAACGATCCTCGGACTGAATCAGCTCGACCTCGGCAGCCGTGAGATCTTCGTTGCTCGCCAACAAGTCATACCCGGCCGGGCTCATGGCGCGTACCGCGGCGGCCGGCTCTTTTTCGCCAAGCAACACCTCGACCGTGCCGGCCTCAATTTCATGCTTGTCTTGGCCACTTGCCGTGGTGGCATTGCCCTGTGGGTCGAGGTCCACCAACAGCACCGATTGTTCAAACGCAGCCAGAGCGGCAGCCAGACTGACCGTGGTGGTGGTTTTACCCACACCGCCTTTCTGGTTAACGATGGCGTAGATACGCGCCATCAGCAATCCACCCTAACCACATGCCGCGCAGCAGAAGTTCCCGGAACTTGTACCGCGCGCACCTGCATGGCGAGGTTCGTCGGGGCGGGCGTTTCCGGCTCTGGCCATTGTCCCTTCAACGCCAAAACGCGTCCGCCGCTTGCGCACAAGGGCTTAGCCAGTGCGTAAAACGCAGGGAAATCGGTAAAGGCGCGAGAAGTCACGGTATTGAACAACGCATCCGGCGGGGAAAAATCTTGAGCGCGCGAGTGTACAACAGTGGCATTGCGCAAACGCAGCGCAAGCACCACTTGGCGCAGAAAACGCACTCGTTTGGCTTGGCTGTCGAGCAAGGTTACCTGCCACTGCGGTCGTGCGATCGCCCAGGGAACGCCGGGCAGCCCCGCGCCCGTACCCAAATCCAACACCTGTGGACCAAGAACATCGGGCAACACGGCGAGGCTATCGAGCAGGTGGCGCGCGATCATCGCATTGGGATCACGCACCGCAGTGAGGTTATAGACCTGATTCCATTGCTGAATCAGGTCACGATAGTGAATCAGCTGTTGCAGTTTTTCCGCACGCGCGGCCTCGTCGTCTCCGAGTGCGGCGAGCAGATCAAGTTCCTCAAGGCCATGTCGCAAGACGGCTAGCGCCGCCGCATCCACCTCAGGCAACACGACTGCTTCCGGTCGTTTCGCCGCGAGACAAGCGGTGTAAATAAACGCGTAATAAGGAGACCGCAGCAGGCGTTACACCAGGGATACGGCCCGCCTGGCCCAAGCTGTGGGGACGCTGCCGCGCCAGCTTTTCGCGGACCTCATTGGACAAGCCGGTTACCTCAGCGTAATCCAACGCTTCCGGAATGCGCAGAGATTCATCTCGCTGATTGCGCGCAATCTCGGCTTCTTGGCGCGCCAAATAGCCGGAATAGCGAATCCCCGTTTCTACCTGTTCGGCGATGTCTTCGGCCGCAACCGCCGAGCCGGCACCCGGCAGCTGCATCAACGCAGCATAGGTCACGCCCGGGCGACGCAGTAATTCAGCGAGGGTGTGATCGCGCGCCAACGGTGCCCCAAACAACGCGGTCATCGCAGCATCATCCAGATCGCGTGGATGTAGCCGAATTTTTTCTAGGCGCTGCCATTCGCGGTCGATGGCCTCACGACGCTGCGCAAACGCGTCCCAACGCGGGTCATCAACGAGCCCCAAGTCACGGCCGGCCGGGGTCAGGCGCAAGTCGGCATTGTCTTCTCTTAATAACAGGCGATGCTCAGCACGGCTGGTAAACATGCGATACGGCTCCAGCGTACCCTGGGTAATCAGGTCATCGACCAACACGCCGAGGTAGGCCTCATCGCGCCGCGGTGACCAAGTCGCAAGATCGTTGGCCTGGGCTGCGGCATTTAACCCCGCCAAGAGGCCTTGCGCGCCAGCCTCTTCATAACCGGTAGTGCCGTTGATTTGGCCGGCAAAGAACAGGTTTTCGATTGCCTTGGTTTCCAGCGTCGGGCGCAAATCCCGGGGATCAAAGAAGTCGTATTCGATCGCATAGCCGGGACGAGTGATGTGTGCATTTTCCAAGCCGCGAATGGAATGCACCAAGGCCTCTTGCACGTCATAGGGCAGGCTGGTGGAAATGCCGTTGGGATAAACCTCGTGCGTGTTCAGGCCCTCAGGCTCGAGGAAGATCTGGTGACTGTCGCGCTCGGCAAAGCGCACCACCTTGTCTTCCACCGACGGGCAGTAACGCGGGCCAACCCCCTCGATCACCCCAGCGTACATCGGCGACTGATCGAGGCCACCACGGATGATGTCATGCGTCTGTTCGTTGGTGTGCGTAATCCAACAGGAGATCTGTTGTGGGTGCTGAGCACGCGTTCCAAGAAACGAAAACACCGGCGTCGGCGTGTCGCCGGGCTGCTCCTGCAACAGCGCATAATCAATGCTGCGGCCATCAATGCGCGGCGGCGTCCCGGTCTTGAGTCGATCAACCCGCAGGCCCAAAGCGCGCAGACGTTCGGCGAGACCCAGCGAAGGCGGATCACCCGCGCGGCCACCAGGATGATTTTGCAGACCGATGTGAATCTTGCCGGCCAAGAAGGTGCCGACCGTCAGCACCACGGCGCGCGCACGAAACTCGAGGCCGGCCTGAGTCCGCACGCCGACCACGCGCTCACCGCCGGCTTCATGCTCAAGCATGAGATCCTCGACCGCTTGCTGAAACAGGCTGAGATTCGGCTGGGTTTCCAAGGCGTTGCGTACGAACTGGCGATACAGCTGACGATCCGCCTGCGCACGGGTGGCGCGCACCGCCGGGCCCTTGCGCTGATTCAAGACGCGGAACTGAATGCCGGCATGGTCCGCTGCCGTAGCCATCAAGCCACCGAGGGCATCGATCTCACGCACCAGATGGCCTTTGCCAATCCCACCAATCGCCGGGTTACAGCTCATCTGTCCCAGCGTCTCAATGTTGTGGGTCAGCAATAAGGTCTTGGCGCCGCGCCGCGCGGAGGCGAGCGCCGCCTCGGTGCCGGCATGGCCGCCACCGACCACAATCACATCAAACTGACGCGTGCTGTTCATGCGCTGGCGTAGGTCGCCGAATGTTTCAGGCGATACCAAAGATCGCCCAGCCATTCGTGCAGGAGTGCGCGGATGTCTTCCGCGGTACTGGCACGCGGGCCCCACGCAAACGCGCCCTTGTCCATCGCCGCTTCAACCGTGAACCCGGTCGGCGCCGGAATCACGCGCAGGCCACGGCCCTCAAACACACGCACAGCACGCGGCATGTGGCTCGCGGTTGTAACCAGAATCATGGTGGTGAAACCCTGCTCTTTGAGCAGCTTCGGCACATACACACCGTGTTCATGTGTGGTCCGACTCTTCGGCTCCTGGATCACCTCACGCAGACCAAAATCTCGTTCTAAGGTGGCCGCCATCGCCGCGGATTCCGGTGAGCCCTCCAGCAATGGATCGCCACCGCTGACCACGATGGGCAGACCCGTTTTGTGTGCAAGATAGGCGCCATAACGCAGGCGCTCCAAAGCTCGACCGTAATTCACTGCCCCCTCAAACTCCGGCACCACGCGATCACTACCGCCGCCAAGGACCACGATCGCAGCGCGCTCACCCTCTTGCAGTTTCAGGGTTTCCAGCGCCGGCACGGTTTCAATCTGCTCCGCCAACCATAGCTTCGTCGCT
>JGI11705J14877_10000919_pt1 | contig 17561 bp, 12 predicted proteins | sample Etolaghawater15m_FD_14877 | JGI IMG/M metagenome (IMG submission 14877)
TTTATAATATTTATAAGTATATATATTTTTTGGTTTTATAATGGTTTTAAAGATACTCTGAAAAGTTGGCATCCTTGTTGACTTAAGAGAAGTGTATGAAAACAGAAAAACAAATATCGACATCATTTGAATCTGATCAGAAAATCATGTCCCTGATGGACAGGAGTTACCTGATGCAGATCAACCGCGGTGCGCTGGAAAGCACAAGGACTTCTGAAACCAGTTTCTCCCTGGATCACGTTTCGATCTTTTTCGGTGATCATTGCGACAAGACCCAATATCACCTGCACCACGACAGCGACTGGGGTCTTTTTCTAAAGGGATCATTTTACCTGGACATCTCCGACAGCTTTGAGAACGGCGAAAACATTGCCCTGCTATTTAATTTGCTGAAGCAGCATGGACCAGAAAAAGCAGTGGCCCTGATCCAGGGCGGTGTCTACAACATGTATCTCTGGAACCGTCAGAGTAAGGAACTCTATATTCAGAATGATCGGCTCGGGTTGAGTGCTCAATTCTATTATGAGCATGAAAACAACACCTTCTTCACAGACAATCAATTCAATTTCCGTTCGATCACACCCGTATCTGAACTCGGTCTGGTCGAATTCCTGAAATTTGGATATCTGCCGGTTTCACATTCCTTGTTTGAGAACATCCATCGCTCACCTGCCTTTTCATGGGGACAGATCAAAGGAGATGGAGCCCCCCTCAATTGGACCCGGATAGTTCATCCTTATCCGAAGGACCAGAGTCGAGATGCGATCTCCGCGGATCGTTTGGGCGCGAAATGGGCTTCCGCCTTCGCACGCTATTTTTCACGCCTCAGCAACCGAGAAGTAAGTCTGGGACTCAGCGGTGGTTATGATTCGAGACTTCTGGCTGCATTCGCAAGCGGGAATGTTTCAGAGGCCATTCATTTCGGGCACCCAGCCAATCAGGAGACGCATCTTGCGGAGCAGATCGCCAGAATGCTGGATCTCAACCTGTCCATTCATTCCTTTCCTGAAAACATGGTCTTGGCTTATGGACCGGACCTGGGGCATGATCTCCAGACCCTCACCTCCCTGGAAAACGCCCATGTCATGCATCTCAGTCAGAGAATACGGGAAATGGACAGCAAGTTTTATCTGGATGGATTTCTCGGAGGCGCTATTTTGGCGGACGCCTATATCAAAAGGCCAAGCGGCGGCATTTTCACCAAAATCAGGGTGCTGCTGTTCGGGGACCATTTCTCATCGCCTAAGCAGTCTTCAGAGTATTATGCCGAGATCCTGTACCAACAGGACAAGCAGGCCATTTCAGATGCAGAACTGGGGACAATCCTCAACCCGGAAGTCCGGTCTGAACTACTACGTCACTGGAATGTCTTGATCGAAGACCATTGGAATGATGCCGCTACTCATGCGGATCTGATCGAGAGAATCTCACTGATCACTCGTGGACGCTCCCTGATCGCCAACGGCCCCAGTGCTATCTCACAACATACTCAGCTGCTGCTCCCATTTATGGACAATGATATTCTGGATCTTTCCATGGAGACACCCAAAGCCTGGCGATTCTCCCATGGCTTCTATAACCATCTATGGCGATCGATCTTTCCAGCTTTCTCCACCGTCAGAAAGGCTGGCACCTATGGCCGAGCTGCTGACAGTCACCTGATCTACCGCCTTAAATCATTGCTCTTCAAAGTGATGAAACGAGTAAAACGATGGAATCCCCTGGGACAGGGTCATGAGGAAGAGCGCTACTTCAGTCTGGAAGGATATCTCAAGGAGCCGAACACCGCTAAGCAGATCGATCACATCCTTCAACTCAGCCCAGAATCCATCCCCCTGAACATTCATCACACCATTCGACAGATGGTAAGCAGGGGTCCTGTAAAGCCAGAATTGATCCTTCGCTACCTCACCCTTTTCTATACACTGGAGACCAAGCATGCATAAGCGTACGACCAGCCCCTTATTGCCGAATATCAGTATCGTCGTTATCGGTTTGAATGTTGAAAATTATCTAGCTCGCGCATTGAACGCGGTTCGAAACAGCGATTACCCTCGTGAGAAGCTCGAGATCATCTATGTTGACAGCGGGTCGACCGATATGAGTCGCCCTATTGCTGCCGGCTTTCCAGAGGTTCAATTGATTGACCTCAATGATCCCGCTCCCAATGCGGCCAAAGGTCGTAATGCTGGATTCAGAGCCGCCAAACATGAGGTGATCCAGTTTGTGGATGCAGACAGCTATCTGGACCCAGCCTGGATGAAGCAAGCCGTATCAGTCCTCAAGGGAGATGTCGGTGCTGTGGCCGGTCACCTTAACGAGCGTTATCCTGAAAAAAACTTTTTTCACAAAATGGCACATCTGGAATGGAACCTCAGAGTAGGAAGTGATGGCTGGTCCACACAATCCACTGAAGCCCTCACCTTTGGGGGAAATGTCATGCTCCACAAAAGGGTCTTTCTGGCTGCCGGAGGGTACGATGAAACGATGATCGCCGGTGAAGATCCAGATCTCAGCTATCGGGTAAGACACACGGGGTTCCGGATCCTGAGATTGAACTCTCCCATGGCTTCTCATGATATCAACTTGAAATCCTGGCGACAATACTTAACCCGTACATATCGCAGCGGGATCGCCTATGCTCTATTGGCAAAAAAATACTGGACCCAATCGGAAAAATTCATGATGAAGCGCCTCATGAGAATCTTTGGTGGAGTCCTTCTCCCCCAGATGATGATCTTTTCCGGGATCTTATTCAACCAGGTGGCGCTTGGTGTGGCACTGGGACTCCTCGTCGCTTTCCGACTGGTTTTCAAGACAAGCAAGTTCGCCAGATTGTTCGGCATCAGTCGCACCAGGGCTTTTCAGTATGCTCTGTATCTGGCCCTGAGTATCTATCCTCAATTCATGGGTGTCTTGAGCACCTTTGGAAAGGCATTGATCGCGCAAGGCCGCCATGGTTTGAGTCATTTTAGTAACATATCATTTTCAACGACGGTTACCCCTCTATACGAAGAAAGGCAAAACTAATGCAGCAACCAAAATATGTGGTCATCACCCCGGTGAGGGATGAGGCCGAATTCCTTCCCCGCGTGATTGAAAGCATGATCTCACAAACTATTCTACCTCAGGAATGGTTGGTGGTGGATGATGGATCAACAGATGGCACCCTTGACCTGCTCCTGGCGGCAGCCAACGAACATTCCTGGATCAAGGTCCATCAAAAACCGGATCGCGGTGTTCGTTCAGTGGGGCCCGGTGTCGTGGAAGCGTTTTATTTCGGCCTGGATCGACTGGAAACACAGGATTATGATTTTATTGCCAAGATGGACGGAGATATCGAATTCCGCAGCGATTATGTCGCCACACTCATGCAATATTTTTCCCATGATCCCTATTTGGGGTCAGCCAGCGGCAAGATCTTTTTGCCTGTGGGAGAGACACTGATTGAAGAGCGTACTGCCGATGAAATGACTGTGGGAGCATTCAATTTCTATCGCCGAAAAGCCTTTGAGGATATTGGGGGATTCACCAGAGAGGTCATGTGGGACGGCATCGCCTTTCATGAAGCGCGTATCCATGGCTGGCGTACACGCAGCATAGCGAATACGAAGCTGGATATTCTCCACAAGCGACTCATGGGAAGCTCGCACAAGAGTATTCTCCACGGACGTTTGCGCTGGGGCCGAGGTCAGTATTTCATGGGGACACATCCACTCTACATCATCGCCATCGCCACATATCGTACATTAGAACGTCCCTTTTTCATTGGGGGGTTGAGTATCCTCGGAGGCTACATCGCCTCGGCCCTAAAAGGGATGAAACGCTATGGGGACCGGGATTTTCGCAAATCACTCCACGCATGGCAAATGGAACGCCTGAAACTAGGCAAACGACTGGAACAGATCCCGAAATCTGAGTCCGGTTTGAACCGATCTTTTCAACTGGAGATAAACACATGAAATTATCAATCATCCTCGTATCGTACAACACACGTGATATCCTGAAAAATGCACTGATGAAAGTGTATGCGCAATCCCAGTTTCAAGACTTCGAAGTGATTGTTGTGGACAATGATTCTCACGATGGCTCAGCAGATATGGTGGCCGAGACCTTCCCTCGGGTCAAGCTTGTTCGCCATGATCAGAATGGTGGGTTTGCTGCTGGAAACAATCTGGGAATTGCCATTGCTCAGGGTGAGTACATCCTGCTTCTCAACTCCGATGCCTATGTATTTGATGACTCTCTTGCAGAGACGGTGAGCTATATGGACCGGCATCAGGAAACGGGCATCATGGGCGCTCAACTGGTATGCGAGGACGGCAGTCCTCAACCGTCCGCCCGCCCCTTCCCGACCCCATGGCAAAAACTCAGGGTCCTCAGTGGTTTCGAATCCCGTCATGCCAGTTATGAAACGTATTATGACTACTACACCGCCAAAACGGATGAAGATCCCGAACCGCGGAAGGTCGGATGGGTGCCCGGGACCTACTTCATGATTCGCCGGCAGGTCATTGATCAGATCGGGGTTCTTGATGAGCGTTTCTTCATGTACTATGAGGAAGTGGATTATTGTCTTCGAGCAACCAGAGCAGGGTGGAACATCGTGTTTAACCCCACCATCCCGATCATCCACCTGGGCGGTCAATCCAGTCTGGCCACTCAAAAAGAGGTCAGCCGCACAGGTCGTCAGCTCATCGATATTCGCGTGAACAGTGAATATGATTATTATCGCAAGAACGCCGGAACCCTGGTCATGTTATCAGCAGCGGGGATTGAACTGGCCTGGAAATCCATGGTCTGGATGAAGAACCGACTGCTGCGCAATCCCCAGGCAAAGATCAAACGGGAAGAATCTCAAATGGCCCTGGGTCTGGTCTGGCGAAAACTGGTCCACGAACTCACCTGACCTCTTTCTTTTCATCCGCATCACAGTAACGACCCGAGTTCATCCTCCTCGGGTCGTTTTGCATTATCACGATTCAGATATGTTCAAATCTCTGTTAGAATGGGGTCAAAACGTGTCTCGGTGAGAAAAGTAAAACAAGTACACAATCTGTTTCTCCATGTTTCAAGTTGAGACGGGTTGATATTCATCTCAAATTGAGACCTACCACATGATAATACCTCGATATTTTATACTTCGTAAATATATGTATTATAAGGTTTTATTAATTGTGATAATTTTTGGCACCCTTCTTGAAATAGAAAGGTCACACAGGCCAAATGAATGGTTCTGTAATAAAAAGGACGACCATGTTCAAACAGTTGATCAAGACATTCCGGGAGCCAGATGGATTGCGAAGCAAGACACTGGTAGCCGCGTTCTGGTCACTCATTGGGAGTGTCGGTAGAGGTGGTATTCGCCTGGCCAGCAATCTTATCTTAACCCGCCTGCTGGTTCCTGAGGATTTTGGTCTAATGGCAACCGCCATGGTGGTGGTCACTCTGATCCAGATCCTTTCAGATACCGGTGTCAAAACTGCACTTGTCCAAAACCCTCGCGGACACGAACCGGTCTTCATTAACAACTCTTTCATCATTGCCATTGGTCGCAGCCTGCTCCTTTTTGTCATCTTGTGGTTTCTCAAAGCTCCCATGGCTCAGTATTTTGGGATCCCCCAACTTGAATCGGTTCTGAGTATCCTGTCCCTGGCTGTGATCCTGGAGGGTTTTTTAAATCCAGCCCTGCCACTACTGATAAAATCATTGAACATCCATAAACAGGTCATCTACGCTGTCGGCAGCCAATTCGTTGGCTTTGTATTTACTCTCATTCTGGCGATCCTTTTCCGTTCGGTTCTCGCACTGGCCGTTGGTTATGCCCTGACCTCACTTTCCCGTGTTGTCATCTCCTATCTGGTGTTCCCCTACCGTCCTCGCCTGGTATGGGACAAGGTCGTTGGCAAAGAACTCTTTCATTTTGGAAAATATATCCTCCTGAATACTCTGGTGACCTGGACCGCCCTGAATATTGATCGACTTATCATTGGCAAGGTCTTGGGCATGGAAAAACTGGGAATCTATAATCTGGCACTTTACCTGGGAGTCTTTGCTTCTGATATCCTGGTTCAGGTGTTTGCTCAGTCGTACTTCCCTGCCATGAGCAGCATTGCTCATGACCTGAAAAAGGTCACCCGCATCTATGGACAAACGGTTCGATCAACGATCTGGATCGCAACTCCACTCCTGCTACTCCTGGCTTTACTCTCTGATACCGTGGTGGCGATCCTGTACGATCCGCGTTATGCCGAGGCAGGGATCGTGCTGTTCTGGATCGCTTTGCGCAGCACCATCCAAACCTTGAACCATATTCAGAGTGGGACGATTCTAGCCCTTGGCAAGCCCCTTCAGGTCAGCATTTCCAATGCGTTGGGGTTGGTGCTTCTGGTTCTTAGCCTGCCTGGTCTCAGCATGCTCTGGGGACTTTCCGGGAGTGGTGTTGCCCTGCTTTTGAGCATGCTGCTCATCACTGCTGTACAAAGTGTTTTCTTAATAAAGACCCTCCAGTTCCCAGTCTCGCTGGTGTTGAAACCCTGGTTAAACATGATCATGATCGCTCTCTGTTTTGGGGGAATATCGCTCATTCTGAAAAGTCTGAATCTTGCCAACCTGGATCCTTCCCTCCCCTGGGCGCTGGGTCTATTCAGTCTGATGGTGGCTTCCATGCTTTACCTGGCCAGAGGGATAGCCTTCAGGATGTTAAAACCAAGAGGAAGGGTGTAAGATGCGGATCCTGGTAATGACGATCCTTGATCTGTCCCGAGATATGAACGGCGTGGTCGTAAGTGCCAATGAACATATCCAGCTTCTCAAGCGAAAAGCCTGGGATGTTGTTGTGCTGACACCCTACACAGACCCAGCGAAGAGCCTCAAGAAGGTGCTGTATTGGGGATCCTCCTTATTCAGAAGAACACAGTGGTCTTGGTTAACCCTGTTCAACCTCATGATCAAAGCCATCATCCTCAGCTCAAACCTGCACAAGTGTGATCTCCAAAAACGGATTCTTCATGCACATGACGTCATGAGTGCCGGCATCCTTTTACTGGTCACTCGAGGGAAACAGTCGGTCTTTCTTCAAAGTCATTTTCACAGCCATCCCTGGGATGAGTTTCAGCAGGCTGGATTGATAAAGAAAAATAGTCTGAGTTATCGAATACTTCGATCAGGATTGTTGCGAATCCTTCATCATCATAGATTGGCATTTCTGCCAACATCCCATGACAACAAAAGATTTCTGCAGCAGCTACTCCACAACGAGCCATGGATTGCCGGTGTCCTGTACCCGGGTATTCAAACCTCTCAGCCAATGGAAAATTCCGATCATGCCTACCTGATCAATGTGGGCAGCATCGATGCACGAAAAAACCAGATCATGCTGGTGGACATACTCAAGGAACTGGAGGAGATGGCGGCAGGTATGCGTCTTGTCCTGGTGGGTCCCATTGACCAGACAGAAATGCTACGCATTCAGAGAAGAAAGCAGCAACTCCAGGTTCGCAATGAGATCGTTTTTACTGGTCCGATGACCAGTGAGAAGACCCGAGAGCTGATCGCTGGAGCTAAACTATATATCCACACAGCCTTCAAAGAGAGCTTTGGGAGAACCCTGGTAGAGGCCATGGCCAGCAAGACGCCTGTGGTCGCCATGGACTATCCTGCAGCTCATGAGATTCTGAATCCTTCAGCCATCCTACCCAGACACTGGAAGGTCTCCGAGATTGCACAGTTCATCGCCACACTTCTCGCCACACCTCAGCATCTGGAGAAAATGCAGGAAGAACAATATCGACGCTTTATAAAGTGTTTTACGGAATCTGTCATGTTCAAAAATTATTTAGCAACTATTCAACCCCAAGGAGCATATCATGCCTCATAACATTCGATCTACCTATTCAAACAACAATCCGGACCTGCTAGCTCATCTGGAAAGACACTACGGACAGCATGATGTCGTGCGCCAGATTGGACAAAAAGCCGCCATTCTGCGCTTGTTATTATCATGGAAGACCGGTCTGGCAGGTAAGCATATCTTCAAGAGAAGTCTTGATATCGCTGGGGCGCTTTTTTTCCTTATTCTGCTGGCCCCCCTCTTCCTCCTGACATCTTTGGCCATCCTCATCGAGGACGGTCGCCCCATATTCTATAACCAAACCCGTGTCAGCAGGGGAGGACGATTGTTTAGAATGTACAAGTTCCGATCCATGTTCAATAATGCGGATGAGCTCAAAAAGACACTCCAATCCGATGAATCCACAGGCAGTGTCATCTTCAAAATGAAGAACGATCCACGAATCACCCGCAGCGGCAAGGTCATCCGAAAACTTTCCATCGATGAGCTTCCGCAACTCTGGAATGTCCTGATCGGGGATCTGTCACTGGTCGGTCCGCGCCCCCCCCTTCCGGATGAGGTGGCAGCGTACTCAGCCATGGATGTGAAGCGCCTGACAGTAACCCCCGGCTTGACCTGTATTTGGCAAGTCAGTGGTCGCAGTGATATTGATTTTGAGAACCAGGTGCTCATGGATATTGATTATATCAAACAGCGCAAACCTATGACGGATCTCAAATTACTCCTCAAAACCATTCCCGCCGTACTTAGCGGAAAAGGAGCCTATTAATGAGCCCTCAAAACGGACAAACCGTGATCCTGGGCGTACCCGTGGATAATCTGAACATGAATTTGGCGGTTGACAGGATCATGAACATGATTGGCCAATATGCTGTCGACAAGAAAGAACGTCTGGTGGCTACCGCCAACGTCGATTTTATCGTCAATGCCAACCGCAAAGAAAGACCGGAAACCATTGATTCTCTCAGATCCATATTGCGAAATGCAGACCTGGTTACCGCCGACGGCATGCCCCTGGTTTGGCTCAGTCAATTGCTGGGAACGCCTCTCTCAGAGCGGGTAACCGGCGCTGACCTGGTTCCAGAGCTGGCCAAGCGGGCTGCTGAGCAGGGGAAATCCATTTACCTTCTGGGGGGCAAGAATGGCTCCGCAAAAGCCACGGCCAAGATCCTGCAGGCGCGTCATCCCTCCCTGAAAATCGCTGGCTTCAGTGCCCCCATGATCGATCTGGATGACGAGATGGAGAATATCATTGAGATCGCCCGTATCAATATCACGGCTCCAGATATTTTGTTGATCGCCCTGGGAAATCCCAAACAGGAGTTCTGGTTTGAAAGGTATCGTGATTCATTGAAGGTTGCTGTTTCCATTGGTGTTGGGGGCACCTTTGAGTTCATTGCAGGGATGACCTCACGGGCACCGGTCTGGATGCAGAAGGGTGGTGTTGAGTGGATGTATCGAATCACTCAGGATCCAGGTCGCTTGATCAAGCGCTATGCCAACGGCCTGTTCTCTTTCAATGTTATGGCCTTCCCATTGATCATTATGAATCGTCTGGTTCAATTGCTTAGCAGAAACAAGAACGGGGAAGCATATGTGGGCGCTTTTGACTGCAGCGATGAAAAAACGATGCAGGAGTTACCGCAGGGATTGCTGGGACAACTTGGAAACATAGGAGTGTTCGCATCCCACAAGACATTAACTCTGGATTTTTCGACCAAAAGGTCACTCCAGCCAACAGAAGTCCTGGCTTTGATGAAGCTCTCCCTCTGGGCACAGAACAACGAGTGCAACTTGACCATTTTCAACATGAATTGGTTTTCGAGGGCGCTGTTAAAATTCTATCGGGTTGCAGATCTACTCGCCAAGAACATCGCAGCAAGCGATGATAGACCAGCACATCAAGCCCTCCAACTCGCCAGTTAAACTGAAGGAACATTAAAATGAATGACAAGAAAATAACCGCAATACTCATGGATGTTCAGCCTGTGGAACGCAAAATGCGCATCCGGGAGACCAACGCAAACTTGAGCTCCAAGGTCTTCAACAAACCCCTGCTGGATCATCATATCGAAGCTCTTGGTGCACAGGGGATCCACAGGCACATCATCCTCTCAGAGCGTGACACAGCCGCAACGTTTCATTCTACGGGCGCTACATTCAAAGACGGGGTATCCTTCAAGGAATTTCTAAAACTGCAGGACCTGGACAACGAATTCTATATTTTTCTACCGGCCAATGTATATCTGCATCTGGATATTCAGTACTTTCTCAGTACCCATGTAGAGAGCGGGCAGGCCATCAGTCGCGTCTCCCCCTTAGGGGAGATCAAGAATAGATCATTATCCTATTTCGACCCTGTGATCCTCAACCACGCTGTCATGACTGAACTCTTCACCCAGGTCAGTCGACTCACCATTGACACGCTCCGGGTTTACCTGAATCAGCAATCGAAAGCCCAGCGCATTCCGACACACCTGATCACATCCACCCTGAGCATTCCTGCCCAGGTCTGGAAGCTGCACCAGAAGCTGCACCATCTTGGTGTCAGTAAAACTGCTCCGGTGGGATATCCTTATCAGGAAAATCTGTGGGCTGGGTTGGATGCATCGATCCACGAAGATTGCCAGGTTGAGGATCTGGTGATCGCCGGTCAGAATGTGGTGATCAAGGATAATGTAAAATTGAAGGGCTTGGTGGTCCTTGGTGATAATGTTGTCATCGAAAATGGGGCGGTCATTGAGAACAGCATCATCGAGAATGATACCTATGTGGGAAAGATGATCTACATAGAGAATTCTGTCGTAAGGTGCAATCGATTGTATCGTATCGACCGGGGGATCACCTTGGATATTCCAGAGAAACAGATCCTGGGTAAAAGCAATTTGGTCTCACGTCTTTTCAAACGGAGCATCCCAACGACCAGGACCAATGAAACCAGCTGGGAGGTAGTATCGGCTTGAGAGAGAGTCTTTACTCGATCTCGTACTGCTTCAATTTGCGATACATCGTGGCGCGACTGATCCCCAGCAGCTTGGCAGCCCGAACGATATTTTCTTCTGTGGACCGATAAGCGTTCTCTATGGCATCCTTTTCCATTTGCTCGAATGGAATAATGGTGTCTGTGGCTGAACCTGCCTTTTGCATGAATTTATTCAGAGAGGGCGCTTCGTCCTCAATATTCGAAAAGGTAATGGACTGAATGGCGGATCCCGTCTCCCGAATGGCAGCCCGTCGGACCACGTTCTTCAACTCGCGAATATTACCCGGCCAATGATGATCCTTCAGGGCTTTGATCACCTCTTCAGTGAAGCTCAGTTGATCAACATTATTGTCCAGACAGTACTCGTCCAGGAAATGTTGGGCCAGCAGGATCACATCATCCTGTCGATCTCTCAAGGGAGGCAGGTAGATGGGGTATTCTTCCAAACGATAATAGAGATCCTTTCTAAAGCCGCCTGCACGAATGGATTCTGCCAGATCCCTATTTGTCGCGGCGACGATCCGGAAATTGACCTGACGCTCCTCCTTCTCACCAATGCGCCGAACCTTCTTCTCCTCTAAAACCCGCAAGACCTTGGCTTGAATGTCCAGGGGCATATCTCCAATTTCATCCAAGAATACGGTTCCACCATCTGCCTGTTCGAAATAGCCGGTCCGGTCTTCCTGAGCTCCGGTAAAGGACCCTTTCTTGTGTCCAAAAAGGAGACTGTCCGCCAACTCCCGATTGATGGCCGCACTGTTAATGGGAACGAATGGTCGCCTGCGTCGATTGCTGCCATCATGAATGGATTGTGCCAGCATCTCCTTGCCACTTCCACTCTCCCCAATGATTAAGACACTGGCGTCACTGTTGACCACCCTGTCCGCAATCTGAAAGACTTGTGTCATGGCATCACTTTGTCCCAAAATATTTGAGAACAGTTCGTTGGTTTTCAAGGCCTGCTTTAAATGAGAGACCTCCTCTTTGAGGGTATGGCGTTCAATGGCATTGCGGAGATCGATTCTCAGGCGGTCAAAGTCAACCGGTTTGGTATGATACTCGTAAGCACCCAGTTTGACAGCCTGTACCGCGAAAGTGACATCGGCCAGGGCCGTGATCATGATGACAGAGACTCTGGGGAAGTGGACCCGAATCTCCTCCAGTGCTTCCAAACCGCTCATGTGAGGCATTTGCACATCAAGGAGAACCGCTGCAAAATCATCTGAGGCCAGTTTCTCCAAGCACTCCTCACCATCACTGGCCGTATCCGTTCGATACCCCATTTTTTCGACATTATAGGAAACCAGTTTCCGAATATTCGGCTGGTCGTCTACCACGAGGATGGCTTGCTTGCTCATGATTCTAGACTCTGCTTGTAGCGTTCCAATTTTTCTTCGATCCGGGCACTCAGGGTGGTGGGATCAAAAGGTTTGGTGAGATAGTCATCGGCTCCCACCTTAAATGCTTCTTCAATGTCGCCCAGTTGACTTTTTGCGGTGATCATGAACACGGGAATCTGGCGTGTTGAAGGATCTGATTTGATCTTTAGACAGGCTTCTAAACCGTTCATCTCCGGCATCATGACATCCATGAGGATCAGATCAGGCAGGGGGTTCAACTTGGTCATGGCCTCTGCTCCAGTCGACGCCAAATCAACGGTGTGGCCATCAAGCTCCAGATTATATTTTAGGATGTGTTGGATGTTGCTTTCATCCTCGACCACTAAGATCTTCATATTCACTCTCTTTCGTTCTTCACTTATCGTTATTCGTTTTGCCCTTCGTAGATGCCGGATCTGCCTTAGCTGAAATCAGTGGAAAACTGACCCTGAATTCTGTGCCCACACCGACAGTACTCTCCACGTCCAAGATACCCCCATGTCGATCAATAATCTCCTTGACAATGGAAAGTCCGATTCCGGTCCCCTGATCCTCCCTGCCTTTGCGCTGGACACGGTAGAATTTATCAAAGATATGGGGCAGGTCCTTCTCAGGGATTCCAAGGCCACTGTCTTTCACCCTGAACTCAAGACGACCATCCTGCAGGGACAAACCCAGGGTGATCTGACTGCCGGGGTCTGAGAATTTGATGGCATTACTGATCAAATTAATGATCATCTGGTTCATGGAATCATGATCCGCTTCAATGAGGGGTGGATCAGTGGTGATATTCTGTATCACCTGGATATGCTTATCCCGCAGGAGAACCTGCTGGGTTTCCAGGGCTTCTGCAATGATGACATCAAATTGGAGTGGCGACATGTTATAATTCATGCGACCCGCTTCCATGCGGGACAGATCCAGAACGTTCTCAATGAGACGGGTCAGTCGCTGACTCTCCTCAAAAATGATCCGGGTGAAATCCATACGCACAGCTTCGGGCATATTCTCGTCTCTCAGAATCGTCCCGGCAAAACCATAGATAGAGGTCATGGGCGTACGTAATTCATGGGATAGATTGGACACAAAATTGGTTTTCATTTCAATGTTGGTCTTTAAAGCAGCCTCGGCCATTTTCTGCAATGAGTTGTCCACAAAACTTAGCAGATGGTACTTTTTTTCACCTATCTGGACAGGAATTTTCGAGATCAAAAGGGGAATGGAGTCACCCTTTTTCCGAAAAAGGTTAACATCCTGAGGCTCTTGATAGAGGCTTTCCGTGTTGGTCAGCATGTCTGTGTTATCCAAGCTCAATACCGCAAACACTTCTTGACCTAATATATTCCCCAAGGACAGATCCATGATCTCGGTTGCCGCTGGATTGGCTTCTTCTATGATGCCATTCTCGGGAGTGACGATAAGAATACCTGTGGGCAGAACGTTCAAAATGGTCTTGAGCCGCTCTTCACTTTCCTCTATCTGTTTAACGGCTTTCTTGCGCTCAGTTATATCACGCATGGTGCCCACGACCTTCTCTGGTTTGCCGTCAGCATCCCTGAGCAGTGTAACCGAGAATGAAACGCTGCGTGGTTCACCTGCTTTGTTGACCAAATTGATGTTGTAGTCGTTTACCTCCCCCTTGCTCAACAAAAGTTCCATGAGCGCTGCAGGCACCTCAGGTGGATCAAAGTAGTCACCCATTGGCTTGCCGATCATTTCTTCCCGCTGATAGCCCCCTCCGCGCTCGACGGAAGGGCTGATCTCCAGGATCAATCCTGAATCGTAATCAACTTCAGCATAGATGTCCTGGATACTTTCAAAGATACTGCGATACTTCTCCTCACTCTTTTCGGTCTGCTGCATGGAGAGCGAGCGCATGAGTTTATTGGCCGCCAGGGAAGCAATGGCCTCCAATATCTGCAGATGATGCTCCTGGAAAAAATTGACCTTACTGTGTTCTGAATCGATCACACCAATCACTTTATTCTCGTAGAGGATGGGAACTGCTAATTCAGAGGCCCGCTGCATATCATCGAGAATATAGCGGTCATCCTTGGACACATCCTGAACAATTACAGGAGCACCCGTTTCAGCGGCAACACCGACAATCCCTTTCCCCATGGGAATAACCAGAGGATTCTTGATCACATTATCTGTGGCATCCTTGGAGCCATAGGCTGCCTTCTGGACCAGGCTGCTTCCATCTTCAGAAACCAGATAAACAACGGCATCCTCCAGGCCCAGCTCTGAAATACAATTATGCGCGATATCCCACAGAATTTCGTCAACGGTATTCGATCCTAGAAGTGATGTGGCAAAATAGTTAATGATTCTCTGATTCTGCTCACTCCTATCCAGTTTTTCATCGATCTGGCGCAAAGCGGTGACATCCTGTTTGATGGCGATAAAATGGGTTGGATGCCCCTCATCATCATTCACCGGGGTGATCGTCATCTCCTCTGTATAGATCTCCCCAGATTTTCTGCGGTTCCGTATCTCGCCCACCCAGACCTGGCCGGAAAGAATGGTCTCCCACATATCCCGATAGAACGTTTTATCGTGAACATTTGACTTCAGAACACTGATGGGATTCCCTAAAACTTCTGTTTCCTCGTAACCCGTCAATTCGCAGAAAGCGCCGTTGCACCAGACAATAATGCCCCGGGGATCAGTGATCACGATACCGTTTGCTGCTGCTTCCAATGCCTTGGCTTGAAGCATCAGCTGCGCGGCCGCATCTCTTTGACTGGAGATATCCCGTAAATACGCTGTAAAAAGTCGTGTTTTCCCCAGAATGATGGGATTGACCGTCAGCTCAACAGGAAATTCTCGACCGGTTTTGTGAATGGCCGGTACTTCAATACGCTGGCCAAGTATCGGACCTTCATGGGTCTTGTTATAGTGGGACATGCCTGCTTCATGGGCAGATCGAAGCGCATGGGGAACAAGGGTGTCAGAAAGCCGTGATCCCATAATCTCTTCGCGAGTATAACCGAAGGTGCGTTCAGCAGCGGGGTTCCATTCGACAATTCGCCCCTGGCTATCGATGGTAATAATGCAATCGAGAGCGGTTTCCAGGACAGCCTGGTTTCTGGCGGCGATGGCCTCTTTTTCCTCATTCTCATTTTTGAGTGCTTTTTTTTGCTTCTGGAGATCTTGGTCTCTTAACCAGCTGCGCTGAAAGAATCGCGCCTGAAGCAAGACTTCCTCGATGGCAAATGGCTTCTGGATGAGCAAGAGGTGATCCACCAGATCCGTATCAATCTCAGCGCTACTGAAGTTTGGATTTCCTGTCATCAGGATCACGTTTATACGATCATCAATTTGGCGTAAAACTTTGGAAATCTCCAGACCTGAAACGCCAGGAAGCATGAGGTCAATAAAACCCGCGATAATTGGCTTGTTCTGCTGAAGGAGATCCCGAACGAGTTGAATGGCCGGCTCACCACGATCGAAGACATGCACGTTGAAATCAGAACCCAGAATCTGTTGCATCAATAACAGAATTTGGGCATCATCATCAATGACCAGGATATGCATTCGATCTGTCATGTTGATATCAGATTTACTCATAAGTTTGAAAATAATAGCATACTTGAAAAATTCCTACGGCCATTCAGCTTGAATTCGACAGAACAAAGGCCAGCAGGAATTTTCCGAAGCGCTTCTTTCAGTCAGATCTCAGGTCGATCTGGACCCAAAATGAAGTCCTATTCTCTAGATAATGTACGTTCATGAAGAATGGTAATTGCTGTTTTCAGCTTTGGTGCCTGGCTACACGACTTGGGCGCAATCACAAGTCAATATTTGCTCCAATTTGAGACAATATCTCAAGATGAAACAATTTTAGCCCTTCACCGTCGTAATACTGAACACGATCTAATACAATTATATACATGTACTTATAAACAATCTCATGGTTTGGCAAGGTCTTGGCAAAAAGAGGAGCGCATTTGTCATAATAAAAAGGAGTGCAAAATGCAGAAATACCTAAAATTAAAATCGATACTGGTTTTAGCCCTGGTCGTGTCCATCTGGAATTGTGATCTGGTTCGTACAGACACTGAAGCCGATGCAGAACCAGTGTCACTTGACGATCTTGAGCTTGATGCAAAGTTTACCTTCCAGACAAAGTCGGAAGTGGCATTTTCTATTCAAGCCCGTGATAACCAGGGGCAGGGTCTGGAAAAAGTGATGGTTTCAGCCTATATGAAGGATTCGGACGGTGTAGAAAAGCGTTTATTCAGTTCTGCAACCGATGAAGATGGTCATGTCGAGCTGTCCCATCCGGTACCCACATACGTCTCAGATATCACGCTCAAAACAGCATATATCGGTCTTCCCTCGGAGGTCAGCCTACCCGTCATCAATGGCCAGGTTCAGTGTGATTTGTCCAACCTGCCAGTTCAGGAAGATGACGATGAAACCACGACAGCCAAGTCGGGAGCCATCAGCAACAGCTATCACATCGCCTACCTCGGTAACTTTGACCGTTTGGGCAAGCCAGACTATCTGGAACCTCAGCGTGATGTCATCGATCAGGAATTCCTGGCTGATGTGAATGCATCACTACCGGAGCTACAACCCGTACCTGATTACCATCCGGAATACCTCGCTTCCGGAAGTCAGGTCAACACCCTGCTGGGAGAACCTGCTGATGTATGGGTCACCTTTGTTCATGAAGGTGCTGGATACAGGAATGTCCTGGGCTTCTATACCTATCCACAAGGGACTCCACCTCAAACAGTAGATGACATCGACAGTGTTACCATTGTCTTTCCAAATGTTTCCTATTCCGGAAGTGGGGGTGGCCTTCAGTCTGGTGACAAGGTCAATATTGGATATTTTTCCGCCGGGACGACCATTGGCTGGGTCCTCCTAGCCGATGGCTACAAAAGGCGGAATGTTACCCTGGGCAACCATCAGGTATATTCCAATTCAGTCCTCAATCCGGAATCCACACCGGAGCGTCAGAAACATACGGTTCTCCTGAATGATGCCGCTCGAGATCTGACCATTCTGGGTTTTGAAGATCTGAATCGAGATACCGGTTCAGATGATGATTTCAATGATGCAATTTTCTACGTGACGTCCAATCCGCGGGAAGCCATTGTCACGGAGAATGTCGTACCCGTCACGTATACCGGAAACGATACTGACGGAGACGGGATCAATGATCCAGTTGATGATTATCCTGAGGATCCGGCCAGAGCGTTTGACAATCATTTTCCTGCGGAAAACATTTTTGGAAGTCTGGCTTTCGAGGACCTTTGGCCACAGCGCGGTGATTATGATTTCAACGATCTGGTGGTTGATTATCATTTCAAAGAGATCTTGAATGCCGAAA
>JGI11705J14877_10000921_pt1 | contig 17545 bp, 8 predicted proteins | sample Etolaghawater15m_FD_14877 | JGI IMG/M metagenome (IMG submission 14877)
AGGAGGCCATTCCTGCCGGACTTGTCGTGGCAGCCGTCGTAGGCAATCCGAAGCCGCGCAGCTTCCAGGAGGACTCAGCGTCCCCCACGGACTACAAGCAACTCTTCGACAAGCATTACGTCATGCTCGACAGCAGCAATATCGCGCAGTTTGTGCGGGAATACCCCGCCCTGTTCGGTCAGTAGCATTCCCCGGTCGTCCGGCTCCCGGAAGGCCGTCAGACTGCCAACGCCGAGGGATGGTCACAAAAGGCAACACGCCGACATGAGTCCCCGGTCATTAACGAGATGCGTTACGAACCGGCGCGTTCACAGAGCGTTCACGCTGGTGGAACTGCTGGTTGTGCTTGCCATCATCATGCTCCTGGCGTCCATGATCCTGCCCACTCTGACTCGCGCCAAAGACAAGAGCAAGTACGCCCGTTGGCAAGGCTTCAGCCATCAGATGCGGGCGGACGACGCTCTACTCGTCTACCTGAACATGGAGCAGGCGGGAGAACAGAAGATGACGAACCTCGCCATGGGGCCGGACGACGCCGACTTCAAATCGGAAAGCTATGACGGCTTGATTCTCGGCGCCACATGGATGCCCCGGCCGCTCGGCAGATGGCACTCCAAGGTCCCGTTGGAGTTTGACGGTCTGGACGATCACATGCGCGCCGGACGCGGGCCGGAAGTGAAGCGCAACTGCTCCTTGATGGCGTGGATAAAGGCTCCGGCCGGCGTCAGCAGCGAGGTGATCGACATGGCCTCCAACGCGTCAAACGAGAAATTCCTCATCTGGCTCCGCCCGAACGGTCAAGTGCGCGCGAAATTCCAGGGAGTGGACGCCGCGGACCAACTGGTCGACATCTGGGTCGAGAGTCCGAAGGGCATTACGCCCGATGAATGGCATCTGCTGGTGGCGACCGTGGACTTCAACGACATGCAGTGCCGCCTTTACATTGACGGCGAGGAATCGGCGGCATGGTCTGTCCCGAGTGGGGCCGTAGGTCTGCAGCTCGGCACCAACATACTCTCCATCGGCCGATGGCCGCTCTGGGGTGGCAGCTTCTACATGAAGGGGAACATCGACGAAGTCGCCATCTGGTCGCGCGCGCTCAACCTCGACGATGTCAAGGCAATCTACGCCATGGGACAGTCGTCCTGAGTCCGGGTTCCCGACCTACTGCTGTTGCGGGCCGGTTCCACGGGGGCCCTTGAAGTCTTCCTTGCGCAGACCGAGGCTTTTCATTAGTTTGTGGAGATGGCGGGGACCGATTCCGGCGGCCGCGGCCGTACGGTCGACGCGCCCGCCGTTGACGGTCAGCTGCGCCCGGAGATAACGGCGTGTGGCATCCTCGACCGCCGCCTCCTGCATCTCGGCCAGCGTCAAGGTCGTGTCGGTGACCGACGCACTGCTCCCGCCCTGCCCTCTGGTACCGGTCAGCTCGGCGGGAAAGCTGGAGCCTGTCAGCACGGGCGAGGTTTCGAGGATGAAGGCTCGTTCGAAGAGGTTCTCCATCTCCCGCACATTGCCGGGCCAGGCATACGAGCTCAACGCCGCCATCACATCCGGCGACACTCCGCGGACCGTCTTGTCGCACAGACGGTTGAAACGGCGGATGAAGATGTCCACGAGCAGGGGCACGTCCTCGATCCGCTCACGCAACGCCGGGACGTGGATCGGGAACACGTTGAGGCGGAAGAACAGGTCCCGGCGGAAAACCCCCTGGTCGCGGAGGGGACCCAAGTCGGTATTCGTTGCAGCAATGACACGAACGTCCACATCGATCGGCGACTCGCCGCCGACGCGCTGCAGTTGACGTTCTTGCAGTACCTGCAGGAGTTTGATCTGGGCAGAAGGGGAGAGGGTCTCTACTTCATCCAGGAAGATCGTGCCGCCGGACGCGATCTCAAAACGCCCGAGCCGGCGCTGCGTCGCCCCGGTGAAGGCCCCCTTTTCGTGGCCGAACAACTCGCTCTCCAGCAACGTATCGGGTATAGCGCCACAGTGCACGCTGACGAACTGGTGATCGGCCCGGTTGCTGTGCTGATGGATGATCCTGGCCAGCACACCTTTGCCCGTCCCGGTCTCGCCGGTGAGCAACACGGTTGTGCGCGTCGGGGCCACGAGTTCCATCTGCCGGACTACGTCCTGCATCAGGGGCGACTGCGTCCGCACCAAATCCAGCGACTCGGCTTTCCAGAACTGACTCCGCAGGTACTCGAGTTCGGCCTCCGTCTGGGCCAGTTCGTCCATGCTCTCGACCGTATGCCGCAGCTCGTCCGGATGGATCGGGAACGTGAGGTAGCCGCTTGCTCCGGCTTTGACCGCCCGGACGGCGTGGCGTATTGCATTCTCCCTGGCCAGGATTACGATCCCTGCCGACGGATAGGCTGACCAGAAAGGCTGGAGTTCCCTGGCATAGTCGATCTCCTCGGCTTTGCTGTCCACGACGCCCAGACACACAAGATCGATGAAGGTGATGTCGTAGCGCCGGGCCCGAAACCGCTGCAGGCAGCTCTCGCGACTTTCCGCCACGTCCACGCGGAAGCCCTCGCCAAGGCCCCTGGCTATGCAGCCGCCCGCCGCGCCATCGGCGCAAGCAACGAGAACATGCTTGACAGGACGTGCGGGTGCAGCCATCGACGACACCTTTGCGAAGGGACGAACAGTGCGGCAGCGTCCGAACGGGCTGCCAAGTGGAAACATGCCCGGCAATGCGGGATGCGCAAGCCCGCTCCGGGGTCGTTCCTCACTTCGCCTGCGGCAAGCCCTGAGACTGCCGGATCAGTTTCAGAAATTCCTGCACGCGCTCGTCCAACGGCAGCGCGTTGGCGACCCGGATCATGGCCTGCTCGACGCCGGGAAGTGATCCGTCGCGGGCATGCTCGCTCCCGCGCAGGATCTCCGCGAACTCCGCAACACATGCGGCCAGGAAGAAGCGCGGATCGCCCTCCGGTGTACGCCGTGCAATCAGCGCGTTGGTCAGGCGACTGGATATCTCCTCGATCTCGCCGCTGTCGAGGTTACGGCAACGCACGTAGACCGTGCCCGGGTCCGGCACGCGATCCACATTTGCGCCGACCAGTTCGAGTTCGTACAATGCCGTAGCGGACTGACCGCTGCCGATCTCGCCGGCATCCACGGCGTCGTTCCGAAAGTCCTTGTCTGCCACATCTCGGTTCTCGTACCCGATCAAGCGATAGCGCCGCACACGCTCGGGGTTGAACTCGACCTGGATCTTCACGTCCTTGGCGATGGTCTGCAACGTGGCCGACATGTCGTCCACGAACACACGTCGCGCCTCAGCCCGGGAGTCGACGAACACGTAGTTGCCGTCCCCCTTGTTCGCCAGCTGTTCGAGCATGCGATCGTCGTACGACCCCGCACCCACACCGACGCTGGTGAACGTGATGCCCTGGTCGCGGTACTTCTCGACCTTGGCCAACAGCGATTCCGCATCGCTCGGGCCGACGTTGGCCACACCGTCCGAGCACAGGATGATCCGGTTCACCTCACCGGCTCGGAAATGCCGCGCCGCCAGCTCGTACGCCAGCTCGATGCCGGCCTGAATGTTGGTGGACGTCCCGCACTCCACCGATTCGACGGCCCGGCGGATGGACGCTCTGTCCTCCGCGGGCGCCGCCTCGAGCATCAGCCGGGCCCGGGTGCCGTACGCGATGAGCGTGACGCGATCCTCCTCCCCGAGCTGGTCCACCAACAGCGACAGCGCATGCTTGACCAAAGGCATGCGGTCCTCCCGCGCCATTGACCCGGACGCGTCCACCGCGAACACCAAGTGCGCCGGCTTGCGTCCGTCGCGCCCCAGCACCTTGCCCCGGACGCCAATCTTGAGCAACGTCAACCCGCGCCCGAACGGCGCCGGTGCGGCTTCCGCATGGACGGTGAACGTGCGTTTTGCCTGACTCGGGTAGTTGTAGTCGAATGCGTTCACGAACTCCTCCATGCGCACCACCGCCGCCGGCGGCCGGTACCCCTTGCGGATGTACCGCCGCGTCAGCGCATACGCCGCCGTATCCGCCTCCAGCGCGAACGTGGAGAACCGGTCCTTCGCCGTCAACACAAACGGGTTCACCGGCGGCGGCTCCCGCGGCGCCGACGGGAGTTCCCCATCGTCTTCGACCGGATCTTCCTCGGACAGATCGGAGAGTCCCTTGTTGATGGCCGCGAGCCCTTCCATCGCCTCTGCCTCAAACGGGTCCGTCACTGAGATCTCTTCGTACTTCTGGCGGGCCGGGGTGAACTGCCGGTTCTGCGTAGACACGTTGCTCTGGTCGACCAGCTGCTTGGCCTCGTGCTCCTTCCGCGCTTCGCCCGTACGATCATGTTTCGACCTGACCAGACTCTCGTACTCCACCTTCTTCTGCTTTCTGCGGACTTCGAACTCCGGCACGTCTGTGACCCCGTCATCATCGGTGTCCGCCAAAAAGGGGTCTGTCCCGAATCTCTGCTCGGCCACGTTGGTCAGCCCATCACCGTCCTCGTCTCCTCCCGGCGGCAAGTTCCCCCCCGGGGACGCAAGGTCCCGGTTCCAGCGGGTGACACCCGTGTCTACGACGGCGGCGCCGGTAACGGTCCCGTCCCACTCCTTCCCGCTGCCGTTCGCGAAGTCGTGGACGGACACTTCATCGACGAGGCCTTTGCCGCCCTCGTCTTCGCCGAGGGCGAGTGGCCTGTTGCCGCGCCGTCCCTCCGCAGCCTCCACCGGAGTTCCCTCGAGCGCGTAGCCCCCAGGCCCTTTGCTGAATTCGAAGGCACCCAGATTCTGCGCATGCCCTCCGCCTCCCAGTCCCCCGACCGGCCCACCGTCGCTGAGCCCCCCACCGAAATCACCACCACCGAAATCACCACCACCGACGTCATCGCCGCCTCCCGCTTCGGCGAGTTCGTCCCCAGCGCCGAACACGTCGTCATACGCACGGACGACGCGCCCGTTTGTGGTCAGCGACGTATGTCCTTCCGCGCGCGGAGCGACGAAGTCGCGTTCCCCGGGATTGATGACGAAGCCGTCTTCGTCCGAGGTCGGTTTCCGCTCGTCGGAGCTCTTGAACAGCACACCCAGGGCCGGCAGGTCTCCCAAAGCAGGGGGTTCCGCAGTTGCTGGCGGCGCCGGGGGCGCCCCCCCCTTTCGGGCCGGGTGCCGGTCGGGCGCGGTTCTCTTCCAGGCAAGCACTCCGGCCGTGGCTGCCCCGTAGTCGTCATCGTCGTCGCCCGGTTGCGTGAGCGGGGCACCGGCAGCGGGAGGTCCCTCGGTTTCCCACATGTCGAACCCCGCTGATGCGGAGGTCGCACCAGCGTCCGAGATGTACGTCCTCAGAGCCAGGCCGACCTGTTCCAGGTTTCCGGCGCAGTTGATCCGCCGGGACCGCTCGCGGGCTTCGAGGTAGGAGTAGACCAGCGTGCTGGCGAGGGCTACGATCGTCACGGTCGCGGCGATGGCGATTAACTGCGCGGGAGCCATCTGCGCAATCCGCAAGCGTAAGCGCCGGGGTGTGGGGTCCGCGCCGGAACCAAGCGTCGGAGCCGTAATCGCGGCGACGACATCGCGCTCGACCTCCGCCGCCGGGAGCCCTGCCGCCGCCCTCTGCAGCACACCCAGTGTTGCCCCGATCCGGCCGAGGTCGACGCGGCACGTTGCGCACTCCGCAATGTGCTCGAACACGGCGACAGTCTCGGCCGGGCTCAGGTCGTTCAAGCGGAACGCGGGCAGTCGTATCTGTACTTCTTCGTGTGTCATCGTCTACACAAGTCCGAGTTCGCGGAACCGGGCGTTCAGTGTACGGATTCCGCGGTTCAACCGGTAGTGGATCGTGCTGATTCCCACACCGGTCATATCGCTGATCTCCTGCAGTGTCATGTTCTCGAACAGTTTCAGTATCAGGATGCGTCTGTCTTCGTCGCACAACTGCTGCAGTTCGCCCATGGCAATGCGACTGTCTTCCTCCCGGCCGAGCGTCTCGGTCGGATCGGGATCGGGTGTAGCGGCGGGCGCGTCCTGCACCATGTTGTCGTTCAGCTCACAGTGCCGGTCTTCCCGGCGGTTCAGGTCGATGGCCAAGTTGTGCGCCACCCGGTAGAGCCAGGCTGCATCTTCACGGACAGGCGATCCGTTGAGCAGGGCTTTCCGGAACTTCAGGAAGGTGGTCTGCACCACGTCCTGTCCTTGGTCCGGCCGGTTGGGCAGCAGGTGGCGGACATACCGAACCAACGGCCCGCGGAAACGCCGCACGGCGTCCTCCAGTCGAGCCGTGGCCTGCTGCCTCTTGTTGCCGCCTGACGTCGCGCCGTCGTGGCGGCCCTGCTGGCCCTCGCCTGTCATTCGGGATCCCGATGTATCCGGTTGTGTTCTGTGCATTGACCGAATGGACGTCGGTCTTTTCCAGATGGGGACACACAGAAAGTGCAACGCCAGACCCGGAATGCAAATGGCGCGCACGCCCGGGACGTTGACGGCCGGGGATCGAAGCTGTAATTTGTCCGTTGACAGAAGCATCCGCGCGGTGACCGCGCAAAGGAGAGCCGACCATGATGCCCGGTACGCATGAACTGATTGTCATTTTCCTGATCGTGCTGTTGATCTTCGGCGGGAAGAAGATTCCTGAGATCGCCCGTGGGCTGGGCAAGGGGATCCGCGAGTTCAAAAAGGCCAAGGACGACATCCACGATGCCGTCATGACTGCCGCGAACGAGGTGGAGGAGCCCAAGAAGACGACCGAGGATCCCGCTTCCGAGCGCAAGCGGGAAGTGTAGCGGCCCCGACAGGCTTCGCGGCCGGTGGCGAGACGGTTGCTTCCACGGCGATGCCAGGCGCAAGACACCGCGGATGGGAGGGCGCGTCTCACTGGCGCAGCCGGTGGAACGGCGGTAACTTGATGGGCATGGACATCGCCGCACGACAACTGCCTGTACGAGTGCTTGCGTCATCCGCCGTCTTGGTTTGTGCACTGTTTGCGAGACCCGCGGACGCGCAGCAGGCAGCATCTCTGGCGGGGTGCGCAGCGGTTATCGAGGCACAGGGAAGTCGGCCTCTCACGGTAGGGACACTGGCTCCCGGCGCGCGTATTCACACGAACCGCGATTATGCATTCGATCGCGTGCCAGAGCAATTCCAGGGGCTGCAGTTCACCTGCGGCGAACACAAGGCCCCCGGCACGATCACGGTCACGGTCAAGGAACCAGGGGCGTTGTTCGTGTGTATGGGCGAAGGCGATCCGGGGAAGCGCGAGTCACAGCCCACGATCCGGGCCATCAAGCTCGACCAGGAATGGCAGGAGGCGGGGCACCTGACGACGATCATCGGGGGAAGAGAATACGACTGGGGTGTACACAAGCTGGATGTGCAAGCGGGTACGGTGTTGACCATGCTGCCCGGCAATCGCTGGGGGACAGTTGTGCTGGCGCGTAAAATCGAGGGCCTGTCGACAGCGCCCGCGGTCGTGGACGCACAACCGAGGAAGCAGCCTGAACCGGCGGACGAGTTCGATGTCATCCGCAGCCACATTCGTGCTCGCGCCACTTGGGGAAACGCGCGGCTGGCCGGGGAGGCGCTCCGCCCTGAAGCCCTCATCCTCGAAACGGATCGAACCCCCGTAGATGTCGTGCTTCGCCGGACGAAGGCGCTTCTGGATCATCTTGCCGGGGCGGCGGCAGGCGCTCCTCTGAGCGAGGAGCGGCAGGCCTTGCTCGCACTCCACGGGCGGAATGGGCCCGAACTGGACGAGAAAGGACAGCGGGCGCTGTTTGCGGACGTCGCAGCGTTACGACGCAGTATCGCGTTCAAGAACCCGTTGCTGGCCTTCGACCGCCTCCTGTTCCTCAAGCATCACAAGTCTACCTTCGATCACATGTGCGATCAATACTACGGCTTCAACGCACGCCCGGGCGGCGGTGTGTTCATGCTCGAAAACCCGTTTGGTGACAAGCCGGCCCTACGCAATCTGCTCGCGGACGCCGTCGTCGAAAACGGACGCCTGAAGGGGAGGACGCTGGACACCGGTTCGTTCATCTCGCTGGAGCTGTCGTACGACGCGCAGACGCTGTACTTTGCATGGACGGAAGGCGCGCGAACTCCGCAGAAGTGGACGCCCGAGAGCACATTCCACGTGTTCCGCGTTGCAGCGGACGGCACCGGACTGCGACAATTGACCGACGGCCCGTGGAACGATTTCGATCCCTGTCTCTTGCCGAACGGCAGGCTGGTCTTCGTATCCGAGCGCTGCGGCGGCTACCTGCGCTGCGGGCGGAACTGCCCGACGTACACGATGCACGGCATGGAGGCGGACGGCAGCGACATCATCCGGCTGAGTTTCCACGAGACGCACGAGTGGCACCCCAGCGTGGATCACAATGGCATGATCGTCTACACGCGCTGGGATTACATGGATCGGGACTCGGACATCGCTCACCATCCCTGGTTCTGCTACCCGGACGGCCGAGATCCGCGCAGCCTGCACGGCAACTACCCGGCCAAGCGCGAGTCACGGCCCTGGATGGAGCTGTCCATCCGCGCCATTCCCGACTCGCACAAATACGTGGCCACAGCAGCACCGCACCACGGGCAGAGCTACGGGTCGTTGGTGGTCATCGACCAGTCGATGGAAGACGATCGTGCGTGTTCGCAGGTGAAGCGATTGACCCCCACGGTTCCGTTCCCCGAGTCGGAGCGCGCGCCGGGTGTGCCGCACGGCAAAGGCAAGCACAGCCCGCGTGCCGAGGTCTACGGCACGGCCTGGCCGCTTAGCGAGGATTTCTACCTGTGCGTGTACGATCCCGGACAACGGAACCACGGCGTCTACCTGCTCGACAGCTTCGGCAATCGAGAGTTGATCTATCGCGACCCGACCATCGCATGTCTCGACCCGATGCCGTTTGCCGCGCGCCCGTGTCCGCCGATCATCCCCGTACAGACGACCCAGACCGCGGCGACTGACGCCGGAACAGCCAAAGCAACCGCCACAGTGGCAGTGATGAATGTGTACGAGAGTGATCAGCCGTGGCCCGAGGGGTTGGAGATCAAAGCGCTGCGCATCATCAATCTGTTCGGCAAAGCGACCCCGCCGCCCGACGTGCCGCGGATTGGGCATGCGGCCCAGTCCCTTGCCCGCGGCGTGGTCGGCACGGTGCCCGTCGAATGCGACGGCAGCGCCCACTTCGAGGCGCCGGTCGGCGTGCCTCTGTACTTCCAGGCATTGGACGCGAACGGCATGGCCGTACAGAGCATGCGGTCGGTCACATACGTGCATCCGGGCGAGAAACTCACCTGTCTGGGATGCCACGAACGCAAACACAGCGCTCCTCCTCCGGCAAACGTGTCCACAGCGCTGGCCCTGGGCCGCCCCCCCTCCGTGATCGAATCCGAGGCGGAAGGATCGTACCCGCTCACGTTCCCGCGCTTGGTGCAGCCAGTGCTCGAGCGCAAATGCGTCACGTGTCACCGGAAGGAACCCAAAGCCCCCAGCCTGAGTGGCACGACCTTTGGCAAGTTTGGGTGGTCCGAGGCGTTCCACACGCTGCAACGTCTCGCCTGGGGCAGGAGCGGCGGAAACGGCGCGCTGAGCCGTAACGGACGCTCCTACTCCATCCCCGGGCAGGAGGGCGCCCGTGTATCGAAGCTCTACCAGATGCTGGCGAAAGGGCACCACGACGTGGTGTTGACGCCCGAGGAGATGCGCCGCATCACGTTGTGGCTCGACTGCAACAGCAACTTCTACGGCGCCTACTTCGAGACCGAGCAACAGGCACGTGGTGAAGTCGTCAAGCCCAAGCTCGGATTGCCTCCCGGTGCGGACTTCGCAACACTGATTCGGTAGCGTAAGAAGCCGGCGCTGTCACTCCTCGCCATCTCTGCCGCTCGCAATGACTGCTTCTGCGTGTAAGCGTTCGCCACCTGCCAAGCGGCGGGTTACAGTTGCAGCCCGCGCTACCTCGGCACGGTCGAGTCGGCGAGCGGACAGTGGGCAAAACAGGCAAGACAAGGGCAAGGTGGCACCATGAGGACAGTCGGATCTCGCGTCGCGGTTTGGATTGCTGTCGCGTCGCTGTGCGTGTGCGTCGCGCGGACGGCAGGCCAGGAGCAGCGGCCGTTGCTGCACCCCCTGTTCACCGACAATGCCGTCCTGCAACGGGACGTCCCGCTACGGGTCTGGGGATGGACAGCGCCCGGGGCAGCCGTCAAGGTCGGCCTGGCCGGGAAAGAGACAACGGCCAAGGCCAAGGCGGACGGCAGATGGATGGCCACACTCGGCGCTCTGCCCGCTGGCGGCCCCCACGCGTTAACGGTAAGCGCCGACGGCACCGAGGCTACGGCAGGCAACATCCTGCTCGGCGACGTCTGGATCTGCTCGGGACAGTCGAACATGCAGTGGGGCATGTGGGGCGTCGACAACTCCGCTGAGGAGATTGCGAACGCCGCATACCCCCGCATTCGTCTGTTCACCGTGCCGAACGTCACGGCTCTGGAGCCGAAAGAGCTTGTGCGGAGCCAGTGGCACGAATGCGCCCCGGACACGGTCCGCGCGTTCTCGGCGGTGGGCTACTTCTTCGGTCGCCATCTGCACAAGGAACTGGACGTGCCCATCGGGCTTGTCAATTCCTCGTGGGGCGGCACGATTGCCGAGGCGTGGGTCAGCGGCGACGCATTGACAGCGAACATGCCCGACTTCGTGCAGGCGGTGGCCGACGTACGCGCGAATGCCAAGGCGATTCGCGAAGGGACATACGAGTTCGACAAGGAGATGGCTGCCTGGTGGGCCAGGAACGACCCGGGGTCCGCCGCCGAGCCGGTGTGGGCCGATCCCGCCTTCGCCGCTTCGGACTGGCAGTCGATGGCCCTGCCGAGCAACTGGGAACAAGCCGGGCTGCCGGACTTCGACGGTCTCGTCTGGTTCCGCAAAGAGATCGACCTTCCCGCAGCGTGGGCCGGCAAAGACGCTGTGCTGCACCTCGGCCCGATCGACGACCGCGATACGACGTTTGTGAACGGAGCCCAGGTCGGCGAGCTCAACCGCTGGACCGACCCCCGCAACTACAAGATCCCGGGCGGCGTGCTCGAGGCAGGTCGGAACATCATCGCGGTACGCGTTCTCGACACGGGCGGGGGCGGCGGCTTCCACGGCAAGCCGGAAGACATGCGCATCGAGACGACTGGGGCCGACCCGATTTCACTGGCCGGGGAGTGGCGTTACTGCAAGAGCACGCCGCTGGCCGAAACCACGCCGGCCCCGCAGCGCATGGACAACAGTCCGAACGTGGCCAGCGTGCTCTACAACGCGATGATCGCCCCGCTCGTGCCGTGCGCAATCAAAGGCGCCATCTGGTACCAGGGCGAGTCCAATGCCGGCCGTGCCGAACAATACGCCAGGTTGCTGCCGACTCTCATCCGTGACTGGCGCGCCCGTTTCGAGGTAGGGGATTTTCCCTTCCTCGTGGTCCAGCTCGCCAACTTCATGGCCGTGGACACCGAACCCCGCAACGACGCGTGGCCGCAGTTGCGCGAGGCGCAATTCCTCGCGACGCGGGCCGTCCCCAACGCTGAACTCGCCTTGGCCATCGACATCGGCGTGGCGAACGACATCCACCCGAAGAACAAGCAGGATGTGGGGTTGCGCCTTGCGCTGGCCGCGTTGGGAACGACCTACGCCAAAGACATCGAGTACTCTGGCCCCGTTTACACCACGATGAAAGTCGAAGACGGCAAGGTGCGCGTTTCGTTCGACCACCTTGGCGGCGGACTCGTGGCGAAGGGCGAGGACGGCGTCAAGGGGTTTGCCATCGCGGGAGAAGACGGTGCCTTCGTATGGGCCGACGCGAGGATTGACGGCGACACGGTGCTTGTGTGGGCGGATGGCGTCGAGGCCCCTGCCGCCGTGCGGTACGCATGGTCCAACAACCCCGTGTGCAATCTCTACAACAAAGCCGGTCTGCCCGCCGTGCCGTTCCGAACAGACCGGTAGAGCCCCGTCCCGTCCGGCACTGCCGAGCCTCGATCCCGGGACGCAGGGAAAGGAAAGTCCATCGTGCATAGACGAGAGTTCATGGCAGTCGCGGGAGCATTTGCCGGGGGAACAACAGTGATGGGCCTTACCGGCGCACCGGTGCCGAGGCCGAACGTCCTCATGATCCCTGTGGACGACCTCAAGCCCTTGCTCCACTGCTACGGCGTGGAAGGCATTCTGACGCCCAACATCGATCGCCTGGCCACACGCGGCACGGTCTTCCTGAACAACGCCTGCCAGCAGGCCGTGTGCGGCCCTACACGGGCCAGTCTGATGACCGGCCTGTACCCGGACAGCACCGGCGTGTGGGACTTGGCCACGCGGATGCGTGATGTCAACCCGGATGTCCTGGCCATGCCGCAGTACTTCATCCGGCACGGCTACGAAACGACGGGCGTCGGCAAGACGTACGATTACCGGTGCGTGGACAAGAAGGCGGACGCACCGTCGTGGTCAATTCCGTACGCGTCACAGAAGCTCCAGTTCAGTACCGAGGTCCCTCATCCGGTGCGAGGTTACCACCATCCTGAAACAAAGGCCGCGGCCAGGAAAGGCAGCCAGGCCATCAAAGGCAAGTCATTCCGCAGCGGCAGCGCCCGGAACCGTGCCATGGCGGACGCCGCCGGGCCCATGGCAGCGCCGGCCACGGAATGCATGGCCGTGCCGGACGATGCCTACACAGACGGCGCCCTGGCCAAGGCGGGTTGCGTCCTGCTCGAGGAGCTTGCCCGAGGAGGCAAGCCGTTCTTCCTGTCCGTCGGTTTCCTCAAACCCCACCTGCCGTTTGTGGCGCCGAAGAAGTACTGGGACATGTACGACCGGAGCAAGATCACGCCGCATCGGTTCCAAGAACACGCGGCCAACGGGCCTGAGATCGCGTACCACACCTCCGGCGAGCTCAGGTCCTACAGCGACATGCCACGCACGGGCGACCTTACCACGGAGCAGCAGACCGAGCTGATCCACGGCTACCGGGCCTGCGTGAGTTACATGGACGCGCAGGTGGGCAGACTCCTCGACAAGCTCGACGAGTTGGGCATCGCGAGCAAGACAATCGTCTGCCTGTGGGGGGATCATGGCTGGCATCTGGGCGACCACGCGATGTGGTGCAAACACTCGAACTTCGAGCAAGCCGTTCGAGCGCCGCTCATCATCGCCGCCCCCGGCAAGGCCGGTGGGCAGAAGACGGACGCACCGACCGGGTTTGTCGACGTGTTCCCCACACTATGCGAGCTGATGGCTTTGCCGATTCCGGAGCAACTCGAGGGCAAGAGCCTCGTCCCGCTCCTCACCGATCCCACGGCCAGCGTGCGCGATGCCATCCTTTCACAGTATCCTCGCGGGATCGACGGCAAACCGGTGATGGGCTACACGCTCCGCGACAGACGGTACCGCTACGTGAAGTGGCTGCAGATGGACTTCCGCAAAGGCGAACGTTCCGGCCTCCTGGTCGGCCACGAACTGTATGATTACCAGACCGACCCACACGAAACCGTGAGCCAGGCGGAGAACGTGGATTACGCAGATGTCGTCGCCCGTTTCGAGGCAGTCTTCGCTCGAATGGGCGTCGCCCGGCATACGGGGCGGTACACGCCGACCGAAGCCGCGCCGGTCGTGCACGGCATGGGCGGCGTGCGCCTGAACGGGGAAGGGGCATTCGTCTCAAGCAGGCCGGTCGCCGTGGCGGGGCAACCGTTCGAGGAAGCTCACGAGGTGACTGTGTCTTCCGTGCCCGACAGGCCGTCGATGGCGGCTTACAAGCGAGATGTGATGGTTCCAGTGGTGACAGGGGGAAAGTACTGCATGAGCTTCTACTGTCGCAGCGAGAAAGGCGCACGGTTCAAAGCCATCTTCCAGAGAAACGGCACCCCCTACGACAAGCTCGGAAGCGCCGATGTGGAGGCAACGGCGGACTGGGAGAAGATCGCCATCGTCGTCGAGGCTACGGACAGCCACGAAGCCGGCGGAACCGTGCTCACCTGCCACCTGGGCATGCGCAAGCAGGTGATTCAGTTCGCCGACGTGCGCATCGAAGCACTGAAGTGACACGAGTCCGAGGAACGGGACGCGTCCCTCCGCAATAGTGGGACGGCCATTGTAGCCGCCCAACAAGCGCGGCGTTCTGGGATAGACCGAGAACCACTCCCGTCCCGCTATGGAGGGAATCTCCCCCTTTCCCCCCGGCCGTGTACGGAGTTCTCGGACCCGGCGTATCCGGCGCCGCCCATTGTCCCATCGTCCCTCATCCCGTCGTCTCCCGTTGTCCGTTTGGCAGCGTAATTGCTTTGGTGGTAGCAGCAATACAACCAGAGACCCCACCGGACGAAGCCTTGACTGAAGCGGAAGCCGTGCGACTGGACAGTCGCCCCACCCGGTAAACCATCTCACCGATGAGATCCCGACGACGGGCAACTGTCACAAGAACAGAACACATGCCGATCACGGCCTCCCCGCCCGGAGAAGCATGACGGACCCGGAAATGGAACAAGAAACACACCCCATCGAGGATCACGCCGCCGGGAATGATCCCTTCACAGACGATGCCGGTTGCCGGAAGAGAGACAGGTTGCCCGCCTGGTTGCCCGTGCCGCGACGCGTGCAACGATTGCTCGGCAGTGACAGAGCCACGACCATCGGCTTCGACGAGTCGTCGCTACTTCGACTGAAGACCGGCGAGCTGCCGACAGCCATCCAGTTTTTTGCGGGGGCCGGGCGTTCGGGCAAGCTGGTGCTCTCGCGACATAACGTGTCCATCGGCGAGATCTACTTTCTGGACGGCCGGATGGTACACGCCGCGGCTGGGAACACGAAGGGGGTGCCGGCCCTCGCCGCTCTCATCGCCGGACCCGGACTGGAGGCGCGCTTCTCCGAGGATGCAGACCCGCCTGAGCAAACGATCCAGGGCGAAACAGCCCACTCGCTACTCGAGGCTACCGTGCTGGCCGACGAGATGGAGAGCGGAGCTGTAGAGACCGTGAGCGCCGTGCTGAGGGCCGACATACTCAAGGGGACCCCACCGTGGCTCGCGTTTGGGCTCCGAGCTGCATTCGTGCTTTCGCTGATAGCGACGGTCGCCTACCACGCCGCCTCGTTCTGGGGCGAACTCGACGATCAGTTCGACCGCAATCGCAGCGCCCAACGCCTCGACGTCAGCAAGGAGCGACGCATGGCGCGAAGCCTGGCCGCAGCCCGCAAAGCACGGGACGAGCGCCGTTACGAGATTGCGTTCGCCCTGGCCTACGACGTCTTGCGCTTCGACAGGGACCACGCCGAAGCGCGCGCATTGAGCCTGGCGACAATCCCGTCGGTGGACTTCATGCAAGTCGTTACCACCAAGAGTACGGCCGAATTCCTGTGGAACCATGTCGACGGTCTGGACCCTGACCACGGCGTCGAGTCTGCCCGCAGGCGCGTGTTTCCCGTGCTGCGCCGGGCAGAGGAGCTTTTTGGGCTGGACGAACGGCGCGGCGCGCTGGAGACCTATGATGAGGCGATCCGCCAGTGCAAGATCATCATCGCCGCCGACCGCAAACGGCGCTACGCGCACGCAGCCCTCGACCTCGCTTCGGTCTCCAGACGCCGAGCTGTAGACGACCGTGCCCCCGACTTGGCGGAACGGGCCTGGCGCAACGCCGAATCGTTCGAGAGGAAGGCTCGCAAAGCACTCGATGCGGGACGTTTCGATGAGAGCGCGCAGCTCGGCGAGTCCGCCGCCGCGGAGTACGCCAGAGCCCGGGCGCAAGTCCGGGACAGACTCACGCTCGACCTCGCGAAAGCCGCTTACCAGCGTGACCTGCGGCGCATCGGTGCCGAGTTCCTGGGGCGGTACAACACGCTCGAGTGGCAGAAGGTCGAGGCGACCCTTGCCGAAGCCGCCGGACTGGAGGAGGAAACGTGCTTCGGGATCGCGGCCACCCGCTGGAACGAGGCGCGTGAGCTGCTCCTCCAGGCTGAGGAAGCAACACTCAAGCTCTGGCGTCGCGACGAGTTCACCAACGCCATGGCGGACGGTGTCGGACTCGTGGCGGCGGGGCGGCTCGAGGATGCACTGGCGGCCTTTGCAAAGGCGGCAAGCACGCCGGGCTACCAGGACAACCTGTCAGTCCTGGACCGGATCGAGGAGACGGAACTCGCCATCGAGCGTCGTGATCGTGAGCAAGCTGTGGCCCGACTGGTGTCGCAGGCCATCGCTGTACAGGAAGGCGGCAACTGGTTCGAGGCCTTGCGTCTGGCGGGCGAGATACTCGCACTCGACCCCGAAAGCCCCGAAGGAGCAGTGCTCCGTGATCGGGCAGCAGCGAACCTGCCGCCAGTTATCGAGGTAAGCGCGCGGCTGGCCGGGCAACCGGTCGAAGGAGCACGCATCCTGATCGACGGCGTCTGCCAGGAGTCGGCCTTGCCATGTGCCTTCACGCTCGGGCACGGCGAGTCCTACGCAATAGAGATCTTCCTCCCGCCTCGGGGCGACATTCATTTCACGCGGTACAAGATCATGCACGAGGCCGACTACCGCGGGCTCCGCACGCTGGTTGCGGACCTCGCGATCTGGCCTGCCGCTGTCGCCTCCGAGCCGTGGTCCGTGCCTGAACTGGGGATCTCGCTCGTTCCTGTTGAACCGGGCACGATCCAACAGCAGATCACGATCGAGAACGTGCCGAACGTGTGTACATCCCGGTTCCCCAGACCGTTCTGGATCGCCTCGCGTGAGACGACCCAGGCCGATTTCGCGACGATCCTGGGCGAAGACCCGAGCCATTTCGAGGGTGCCGACCTGCCCGTCGAACGCGTCACATGGCATGATGCCGTCACATTCTGCCATCGGTTGACTCAGCGCGAGAAGGCAGGCGAACGGCTCCCCAACGGCTACGTATTCCGTTTGCCCACCGAAGCGGAGTGGGAGTACTGCGCCGGAGCAACGGACGAGCCGGACACGGACCTTGCGGACATCGCATGGTACGATCTGAACAGCGGCGGCCAGCCCCATCCCGTCGGATCCAGGCGTTCCACGGCGTCGGGACTCTACGACACGCGTGGGAATGCCTGGGAATGGTGCCTCGATTCGCTTTCGGACGGCCCGGGCGGAATGGCTCGGTTGACGTCGATCGGGGATGACGATGTGCGCATCCGGCGGGGCGGAAGTTGGGCCCAGCCGGCCGAGCACTGCCGGGGCACGACGCGCTCTGCGCTCCGGGCGGGTACTCGGCTCCACACGGTGGGGTTCCGAGTGGTGTTGGCGCCACCGGTAGACGACCTCGTGAGCGAGTGGGAACAAGCGCCTGCCCCCGAGACCGCGGACTCGGACGAGCCGCGGGAGCACAAAGAAGTGCCCGCGCTCGACATACAACTCGTACCCGTGCGCATCGGGGAGACAGAGTATGGCCAACTCTGGATCAGCACCCGGCCCATCACGCAGAGACAATACAGTCGTGTGCTGGGGCAGAACCCGAGCAGAGACCGGGGTGGCGACAGGCCGGTCGAGAGTGTGACGTGGCACAATGCGGCCGAGTTCTGTCGCCGTTTAACGGCGGGCGAGTCTCAAGCCGGTC
>JGI11705J14877_10000923_pt1 | contig 17527 bp, 10 predicted proteins | sample Etolaghawater15m_FD_14877 | JGI IMG/M metagenome (IMG submission 14877)
ACTCATTTAATGCAGAATTCATTGATACAAAAAAAATAAATCTAGTTAATGGTTTATATTTAATTAAATATTCAGACATGCAGAATTTTACAGTTAAACAATTTATAATTCAGTAATAGGCATATCTACAATGGATTAAAGGAAAACTACACAAAAAAAATTAGTGCATTTGGCAAATAGTGCTAATAATGAAAATGATAGCAATAAATAAACATAGTGGCAAATGGAAAGGTTGAAGCGTTGAAATGCTAAACGCACCATTTTCAAACCGATTTCAAAAAACACAGATAGTTAATTTGCTGATGTTGATGAATTGTTATTTCCCGGTTACCCCCAGCAATTAGAAACAAAAAAGAGCAGCGAAACGCACTGCTCTTTTTTGTCATTTTATTGAAGCATGATCGGAAGTCCGGAAACGCTACCATCCCACAAGGGAAATACCGGCAGAAAAGGGATACAATTCAGGCCCTCTGTCTTTTTGAAACATGGTGTTGAGCGAGTAGGTAACATACAAGTTTACAATACCATAGCCAAAGCGTGCCGACACGTCAAACTTAAAAGGAGCCAGGTGATAGCTGTCGAAATCTTTCACGATATTGCGGTTTCCTGAAGAAGGTGACTTCATAAACTGCACTGTTTCTCCGGTTTGCACATCGGTGAGCCTAAATTCTTTGTTCGATTCGTTGAAGTAAACTTTGGTGTGGGAATTTAACCGCAACCCAACTATTCCGCCCACCGCCATATGAAAGCGCCGCGTCCGCATCTTGTGGTTGGTTTGCACCTCGAAGAAAACCGGAACTGTCAGGTAGAAGGAGGTCAGTTTGCTTTTGCGTACCGAAATCCCCTCCATGTAGTAGCCATGAATGTCGCTGCTGTCGGGGGTTAAAAAAGTAGCATGGTTAAACCGGTAATTATTCCAACTCAATCCCAGACCTGTGATAAGCCCGAAATTGTCGTGCTTTTTGCTCAACTGTATGTTTTCCTCGTAAAGGTTCAGGTTTAAGTTGATGGATTTTTCCATTTGTAAATCGAGGTAATCATCAGCCTTGTCAAAATTCATGTCGAAATTGGGGGTGAGGTATCCGTTTAAACCTATGTCGACACCGCCCCAGTGTCCGTTAAATTTTTTATGGCGGTTTCGTTCCCAACGCACGTCGCCATCGTCAGAAACAATCAGCCTGTGTCGTCCGACTGCTACCACAGTAGTATCGCCGTCAACCACTTCAAAATTAACGCTACCCATCGAAAAGCTGGTGGTGTCGGCATAGCGCCCGGCCTGTGCCATCTGTGTTCCGTTGTAGGTGACCACTTGCGCATTTTTTCCATTTTTTACAACAACAGCTTGCGGTCCTGCGGCATAGTTAACGTCGGCAGCTCCCGAAACATTGTAGGTTAAAGAGTTACTCACATTTACTGCACAATTACTTGCTCCACTGGCATTTATAACGGCTGTTCCGGCTTCCAGCGACTTGGCTTTTACGTCGGAGGCTCCGCTACACTCGCAGGTGAACAGGCCGGCTTTGCCCGAGAGTACCACATCGGAAGCCCCCGAAACCACCGAAGTAATGGCCTGGTAGTCCAGATCGAGGTTAGCCTCAGAAGCGCCACTCACGTTAAGTTTTAGCTCATCTCCTTTAAGTTGACCCTGTGAACGGATATCGGAAGCACCTGAAACTTTCACTTTTTCTATGGTAGGTGAAGTAACAATTAACCGCATGGTTTGGTACTTAATAATGGGTTTGGTGGTTTTAAACTCAAGGGTGTTGTTAACAACCATCACCTTAACATACTCCTGGAGGTTGGCGTCGGTTTCTACCTCCACCCGATGCTGATCTCCCTGAATGAGGACAACCTCCTTTGCACCGTCAACTTTTACCCCGGTAAAGGGTTCTACCGTTCGTTCCTGTTTCACCACCTCGCCATTGCCTCTAACCTGTGCTTGCAATGGGAGTATCAATATGAATGAAACCATTAAAAATCCTAAAAATAATGCTGCTTTTTTCATGTTGTATATTTTTTAACGTTTTGGGGTATGACGCAGCTCCCCGTCAAAATGTTACAAGCCTGAAAAAAATTATACGGCCAGTTGTTGGATTTTTGCAAAAAGTATCTTCGCCATTTTTTCATTCGATTCATGTGTCCAACCGGCAATATGTGGTGTTAACACGACATTTTTTTGCCGTGCAAGGAGACTGAAATCAGGAGATTCCTGAATGGCTTCAAACGATAACCCTTCATATTCAAGCACATCCAAACAAGCCCCCAATATTTTTCCTGATTTCAACCCTTGAAGCAGGTGGCCTGTATGAACGACTTTTCCACGTGAAGTGTTAACAAGATAAAACGGCTTTACAAACTGATCAGTTATCTGGCTGTCGAACATATAAGTGGTTTCGTCGGTAAGTGGAACATGATAACTTATGATGTCGGCGCGTTTGTAAATCTCATCCAAATTCACCTCTGTAACGCCGGCATTACCAAAACCGGATTTATATTTGTCGTAAGCCAAAACTTCCACATCGAAACCCTGAAGTTTTTTAGCGAAAGCTGATCCTGTATTCCCCATACCGACTATCCCGATGGTTTTTCCGCCCAGCTCCACTCCCCTGTTTTGTTCGCGCAGCCAAAGGCCGCCCCTTACTTCGCGATCGGCGATAAGAATGCGGTTAAACAGCGACAACAACATGCCGACCGCTTGCTCAGCTACGGCGTCACGATTGCCTTCGGGAGCGTTTAGGCAAATAATACCAAGATCGGCAGCAGCCTGAACATCAATGTTTTCCATACCTGCTCCCACCCTGCCTATAAACCTAAGCTGTGTGGCTCTGCTCAGAAAATCGCGATCGAGTTTAATTTTGCTTCGGATAATCACCCCTTGGTATTGGGAGATTATTTTCTCGAAGTCGGCACGTTGATAATCTTGAAAAAAATCGCACTTAAACCCGGATTGAGTCAATAATTCGGTCAAAATAGGGTGTGCTGTGTCTATAAAAAGTACTTTTCCTTTATTCATAGTAAAGTAAAACTTAAATTTGCCGACTAATCGCGACTTTTGGTAAAACATCAGGCAAAAGTACGCCGAAACAAATAGAAATTTTAAAAATTTGTGCGGGCGAAGCGATTAAAAACTAATTTCGTGGTAAGTAAAAAGTTGGGCACATGTGGCAATTTGTAGTAAGACTGATATTAAGAAACCGATTAGCGATTCTAATCACCATTGGTTTGCTCACAGTCTTTATGGGATGGAAAGGATCTGGGATAAAAATGTCGTACGAGATGGCCAGGATGTTGCCCGAAACAGACCCCATCACGCAAGAATACGAAAAATTCAAAACGCAATTCGGTCAGGATGGCAGCGTGATTTTCGTGGCTGTGCAAGATCCGGAATTGTTTACGCTCGAACATTTTAATCAGTGGTACGACATAAGTTACCAAATTCTAAAGATTGAGGGCGTCGAGGAGGTGCTTTCGGTGGGCCGGGTTTTTAACCTTGTAAAAAACGACAGCCTTAAAAAATTTGAGTTCCTGCCCATTGTGCCTGCACGGCCAATTACGCAAGGCGAAGTGGACACGATAAAACAAACGGTTTACAACCTGCCATTTTACAACAACCGCCTTTTCAACAAAGAAACAGATGTTTCGATGATGATGATCACCCTCGAAAAGGAAATCCTCAACTCGAAAGCCAGGGTGGGCTTGGTGCATCAAATCAAGGAAATAGCAGAAAGCTACGGCGAAGACAACCAGATAGAAGTTCACTTTTCGGGATTGCCCTACATACGAACCATCACTTCGAAAAAAGTAGAAAAAGAATTGTTGTTGTTCGTGTTCCTGTCGCTTATCATCGCTTCCATTTTGTTGTTCATACTATTCCGTTCCTTTCGGGCAGTGATGTTTGCCATGCTCGTTGTGACTATCGCCGTAGTTTGGGTGTTGGGGACGATAGTGCTGTTGGGTTATAAAATTACCATGCTCACCGGTATTTTGCCCCCATTGCTTATCGTTATCGGGGTTGAAAACTCAATTTTCCTGCTCAACAAATACCTAAATGAATACCGGTTGCACGGCAACAAAGTGAAAGCACTTTCGCGGATGATTTCACGTATCGGCAACGCCAACCTCCTTACCAATGCCACTACCGCTGCAGGATTTGCCGCTTTTATTGTAACCAGCAATGCCCTTTTGGTTGAATTTGGTATCGTTGCCTCCATCAACATCTTGGTAACTTATCTGTTATCATTGTTTTTACTCCCCATTTTATTTAGCTATTTCCCTGTTCCGAGGCAAAAACACATGAAGCATCTGGAAAAAGGAATTATCAAACGCATAGTGGAGATGGTGGTGCGCGTGGTTACCACACGTAGAAAAATTATCTACATCATAACCCTGATCCTGTTTGCCACTGCCGTTTTCGGAATCACCAAATTAAAAACTACCGGAAATATTGTCGACGACATTTCCTCGAAAGACAAGCTTTATAAAGACATGATTTTTCTGGAGAAAAATTTCAAGGGAGTCATGCCGCTCGAAATTACCATCGACACGAAAAAGCCAAAAGGGATACTCCGCTTGTCGACCTTAAGTAAAATAGATCAGCTTCAGGATACGCTGGAGACCTATCCTGAATTTGCCAAACCCCTCTCCGTTGTGGAAGTCGTAAAGTCGGCAAAGCAAGCCTTTTATGGAGGCAATCCAAAGATGTATTCATTGCCTAACAACCAGGAAAAGAATTTTATACTGTCTTATGTGCCAAACCTGGAAGGAGGCAAAAAAGGAGTGCTCAACGCTTTTGTCGACTCAAACCTGCAAGTGACCCGCATATCGGCACAAATGGCCAACATCGGCACCAACGACATTGAACGCATCCTCAATGATCTTGAACCCAAGATAGAGGAAATTTTTCCCTCCGACAAATTCGAGGTTCACCTTACCGGCACAAGTGTTGTTTTTCTTAAGGGAACCAATTATTTGGTAATGAATCTGTTTATGAGTCTCGGACTGGCTCTCGTGATCATCACCATTCTGATGGCGCTGATTTTTTCTTCTTTTCGGATGATCATGATTTCGCTCATTCCCAACTTGATTCCACAGATACTCACGGCCGGAATGATGGGCTTTTTCGACATCTCCATCAAACCTTCCACCATTCTCATTTTTAGCATTGCACTGGGTATAAGCGTCGACAACACCATCCATTACCTTTCGCGTTACAGGCTTCAGCTCAAACACCACAACTGGAATATCAGAAGCTCTGTTTTTGGTGCCCTCGAAGAAACCGGATACAGCATGATATACTCTGCCGTGGTACTGTTTTTCGGGTTCTACATCTTCACACTTTCCTCGTTTGGCGGAACTGAAGCTCTGGGATATTTGGTTTCGTTTACACTGGTGGTGGCACTGCTGTCGAACTTATTTGTTTTACCTTCGCTCCTGTTGAGTCTCGACAAAATGCTTATTACCAAGTCGTTTAAAGAACCTGTGATGGAAGGATTTGACGAAGAAGAAGATACCGAACTCGACCAATTACTTACAGAAGAACTGTCGGAAGACAACGAAATAAAAACACATCAAAAATAAAATCGCATGAAAGGAATTATTCTCGCCGGCGGCGCTGGCACACGCTTGCATCCACTTACCATTGCCGTAAGTAAACAACTGATGCCCATTTACGACAAACCCATGATCTACTATCCTTTGTCGATACTGATGATGGCCGGGATAAAAGAAATTCTTATTATTTCGACGCCCCACGACCTGCCCAACTTCAAGTTACTTTTAGGTGATGGCAGTCAGATTGGTTGCCGCATTGAATATGCCGAACAGCCCGACCCCAACGGCTTGGCTCAGGCCTTCGTAATTGGCGAGAAATTTATTGGCAACGACAATGTTTCGCTCATCTTAGGTGATAACATCTTCTATGGTCGTGGTTTGCAAGAATTACTGATCGAAAACAGCAATCCTGATGGCGGTGTGGTTTTCGCATACCATGTTTCTGATCCTGAGCGTTATGGCGTTGTTGAATTCGATGACGACTTTAAAGCCATTTCAATTGAAGAAAAACCCATCAAACCAAAATCGTCGTATGCCGTACCCGGACTTTACTTTTACGACAACTCGGTGGTGGAAGTGGCCAAAAACCTGAAACCAAGTGCACGGGGCGAGTATGAAATTACCGATGTAAACAAACACTATCTCAACATCGGAAAGCTTAAAGTGGGGATGCTAAGCAGAGGAACGGCCTGGCTCGACACGGGCACTTTTGCCTCGCTAACTCAGGCTTCGCAGTTCGTGGAAGTTATTCAGGAAAGGCAAGGGCTAAAAATTGGCTGTATCGAAGAAATTGCCTACAAAAAGGGATTTATCAATGCCCAACAGCTTGAGGAAATTGCCCGGCCTCTGGTAAAAAGTGGCTACGGCGTTTATCTGATGAACCTCCTTAAACACTAATCTGTAACAGATCATCAAGGAATGAACAATTACAACCAATTGATTAAATATTTTGAGCAAGAGCTCGATAAACAGAATTTTTCAGGCCAACCGGCCGAACTTTACGAACCCATTACCTACACCCTCGGTTTTGGAGGCAAACGCATTCGCCCGGTACTCACACTCATGGCGTGCGAGTTGTTTTCCGGAGTAGCGGCAACAGCTATCCCTCAGGCTATTGCCATCGAGCTGTTTCATAATTTCACCCTTATCCATGACGACATCATGGACAATGCCCCCATCAGAAGAGGAAAAAAAACAGTTTATAAAAAATGGAACAGTAACATCGCCATTCTTTCAGGCGACACCTTGTTTGCCTTGGCTTATCAATTTGCTCAACAAGCTGATAAAGAAATTGTTCATAATATTTTGGGGGTTTTTAACCAAACCGCTATCGAAGTATGCGAAGGGCAACAATTCGACCTGAATTATGAAACCAATAACCAGGTGTCGGTGGATGATTACATCAATATGATCAGACTAAAAACCGGGGTGCTTTTCGGCGCAAGCCTGAAAATCGGGGCACTTATTGGCGGGGCATCGGTTACTGAGGCAAATAACCTGTATCATTTTGGCGTCAACATAGGGTTGGGTTTTCAACTTAAAGACGACTTGTTGGATACTTTTGGCGATGAGAAAATTTTTGGAAAAAAAACCGGAGGTGATATCATTACCAACAAAAAAACATTCCTTTACCTGAAGGCAATTGAATGCAGCAATCAGGAAACCAGAGATGAACTAATGGCTTTGTACAACTCAAATGACTACGATCAAAAGGAGAAAATAAAACGGGTTAAAGACATTTTTGGCCAACTCAATATTGATTTTTTAACCTCTGAAGAAATTGAAAAATACTACATCAAAGGAATGGATTACCTGAACCTGATTAATATTGATGAAGACAACAAGGAAATTTTAAAGGATATAGCTTCCAAAATGATACTCCGTGATAAATAACCGGGAAAAGAAAAGTACTGCTTTTATCAAAATGTAACCGAATGAAAATAAAACGTCTGGCATTTCACTGGAAAATACTTATCGGCATGGCCGTGGGTGTGGTTTTGGGGCTGCTTGCCGTCACCCTGCACTGGAATGAGTTTATACTGCATTACATAAAACCCTGGGGCACTATTTTCATCAATCTGCTAAAGCTCATCGCCGTTCCACTGATCGTTGTTTCACTTATTGGTGGTGTTAGCAACCTGAAAGACGTGTCGACATTGAGTCGTATAGGATTAAAAACCATACTGTTATATTTACTAACAACGGTCATTGCCATAAGTATCGGACTGGCTGTAGTAAACCTTACCGCTCCCGGCAAAGTGTTTCCGCAAGACAAAGCCATTGAGTTTAAACAAAAATTTGCAGAAAATGTTAAAGACAAGGAAAGCAGTGCTTTGCAGATTTCTGAAGAGTCGCCCTTGCAGTTTATTGTAGACATCATCCCCTCAAACATCGTTGATTCCATGTCGGATAATGCCAACATGCTACAGGTCATATTTTTCTCCCTGCTTTTCGGTGTGGCGATGGTGCTACTTCCTGGTAAGAAAACCAAACCAGTAAAAAAGTTTTTCGACAGCCTGAACCAGATTGTACTTAAAATGATCGACTTGATCATGCTAACAGCTCCCTATGGGGTAATGGCCTTACTGGCAGGACTTATTGTGGACATGGCCGGAGAAAATCCTACTGATTCGCTTGCCTTGTTTGCAGCTTTAGGCCTTTACAGCCTGACCGTGATCATTGGTTTATTGATCATGATTTTCGTAGTTTACCCACTGTTCATCAGATTTTTATCGCCAATACGCTACATTAAATTCTTCAAGGCTATTTCACAGGTTCAACTTTTAGCCTTTTCCACAAGTTCGAGTGCGGCCACCTTACCCTTAACCATGGAAACTGCCGAAGAAAAGCTAGGCATTCACAATGAAGTATCCAGCTTTGTATTGCCATTGGGCGCAACCATCAACATGGACGGAACCAGCTTGTATCAGGCCGTTGCAGCCCTGTTTCTGGCTCAGGTTTATGGTATGGATTTGGGCTTCAGTGAGCAATTAACCATCGTGCTTACAGCAACGCTGGCGAGTATTGGATCGGCAGCTGTACCGGGAGCAGGCATTGTAATGCTTATCATCGTTTTGACTTCTGTTGGGATTCCTACTGAAGGTATTGCCCTCATTTTTGCCGTCGACAGACCCCTGGATATGTTACGAACAGCAGTAAATGTTACCGGCGACCTGACTATCTCCACACTTATTGCCGCAGGTGAAAAGCAACTCGATCCGGATGTTGCAAACCAGAATTAATGTGCAGCGCCGGACAACGAATTACTGTAATCATTTGTCTTTAAATCAAGTGATTATTTTTTTAACTTCGTGGCGATATTTTGGTGATGTTGTGCATTATCGGCATAAGGTAAATACCAATCCTTTGCCAAAGCGTTGTTTACAAAAAAAGTATAAATCAAATGAATAAATTCATCATAACTCTGGCTGTTATTTTTGTCACCCTAAGTACATTCGGACAATATGAAAACATCGTAATCAGCAACATTTATGGGCCTAACGAACCCTCTATCTCGATGAATCCACGTAACCCGGACCTCCTGCTCGCTGGCGCAAATACCAACAGCTATTACTATTCCATTGACGGAGGACATAATTGGACAAGGGGTACACTTACCTCCGCCGAAAATGGGGTTTGGGGCGACCCCTGTATTATTGTAGACACCACAGGTGCATTTTACTTCCTGCACTTGTCGAACCCGGCCAGCGGAAACTGGATAGACAGAATAGTAAGTCAGAAATACGATATACTTGCCAATGAATGGACCACCGACAGTTACATGGGATTGAATGGCACAAAAGCACAGGACAAGGAATGGGCCGTTGTTGACAGTGCCTCCAATACCATTTATGTTACCTGGACACAATTTGATGAATACGGAACTTCTGCTCCCGACAAATTCAGTAATATCCTTTTCAGTAAATCAACCGATGCCGGGACAACATGGACGCCTGCCATGCAAATAAATAAGGTTTCAGGCGACTGTGTGGACAGCGACAACACCACAGAAGGAGCTGTGCCGGCCGTAGGGCCTGAGGGACAAGTTTATGTGGCCTGGTCAGGACCTGCCGGCATTGTATTCGACCGATCGCTGGACGGAGGTGAAACCTGGCTTGAAGAAGATATTTTTATCAGCGATCAGCCGGGAGGATGGGACTACAATGTGCCCGGAATTATGCGATGTAACGGTTTACCTGTTACCTGCTGCGACATCAGTGCCGCCTCAACAAACAAAGGAACAATTTATGTAAACTGGACCGACCAACGCAATGGCACACAAAACCCGGATGTTTGGCTTGCAAAATCTACCGACGGAGGAGACACCTGGACACCTCCTCTGAGAGTAAACGACGACGACACCGACAAGGCACAATTCTTTTCATGGATGACCATCGATCAGGCCAACGGCGATATTTATATCGTATATTACGACAGAAGAAACTACGACAACGAAAGTACAGATGTGTACCTTGCCCGCTCAACAGATGGTGGCGAAACTTTTTCCAATTTTAAAATCAGTGAGTCTCCTTTTATTCCTTATAGCAGTATCTTTTTCGGCGACTACACCAATATTGTTGCCTACAATGGCCGTGTACGCCCTATCTGGACACGACTTGAAAATGGCAACTTATCAGTATTAACAGCCATAATTGATCAAATAGTAGACGAGCCGGAGATTGCAGAGGAGCTCATCAAAGCCCCTATCCACCTCGATATAAACTATCCAAATCCATTCAAGGCCTCCACTTATATTTCTTACAAACTGCGTGAGCCAGCGGTTATTAGCCTGTCGGTTTACGATGTGTATGGCAGAAAAATAGCTTCGCTTATAAGCAATCAGCCGGTAAATGCAGGAAAATACACCGAGATTTTTCATGCCACAGATTACAACCTGAGTCCGGGGGTTTACTACTTTGCCCTGAGCACAAACCAAACCGTGAAAAAACAAAAAATGCTGCTGGTGGAATAACCGCAAAATAGGCATTTCCTGTAAACCACTTTCGTTCAAATTCATCATTGATTGCTGAAAAGCAGCTTTGTTTGAATTATCTTGTTTATTTTGTGCAAAAAAAATGACATGAAGACATCTGAAGACATCATAAGAACCGACAAGCTTGATTTCAATTGGTTCGTGGCGAACCCTTTCCTTTTCTGCGTGCATCACCTTGACTACTATCCTCCAGGCACAGAAACCATGACCCCCGATGCCTCGCTTGAAGGCAGGAATATCGGCCAGGATTTCACTCCCAAAGATGGATGGCGTATGTACCACGGGCAAGGAGTTCCCGGATTTCCGGCACATCCACACCGTGGCTTTGAAACGGTGACCATCGTCCTGAAAGGAATTGTAGACCATTTTGACTCCAATGGCCAAAAAGGCAGATACGGCATGGGCGATGTGCAATGGATGACGGCAGGATCAGGATTACAACACAGTGAAATGTTTCCGCTTGTTAACAGGAAGGAACCCAACACCCTGGAATTGTTTCAAATTTGGTTGAACCTGCCACGCGCAGGAAAATTCGCCAATCCTCACTATAAAATGCTTTGGAACGAAAAAATTCCTGTTCTTCGCATATCAGACGAAAACGGAAAACAAACCGAAGTAAAACTTATTGCCGGCCAGCTGAACAAACTGAATTCCTTATCACCTACACCCGATTCATGGGCAGCCGATCCCGGAAATGAAGTGGCCATCTGGATTATCAGCATGGAAGCCGACGCACTATGGAAGTTGCCTGCCGCAAGCAAAGAAGCCAACAGAATACTCTACTTTTATGAGGGGCAAAAAGCCAGCCTAAACTACCACGAAGTCAAGGTAAAAAACTCATTTCAGCTGGTTCCTGAACACGAAATTGAAATCAGAAACGGACAAACACCAGGATATTTTTTGGTGTTGCAGGGCAAACCCATTCATGAACCGGTGGTACAATATGGTCCTTTTGTGATGAACACCGAAGCAGAAATCAGAGCAGCTTTTTCTGATTTCAGAGCTACCGGATTCGGGGGATGGCCATGGCCACACCCCGATCCCGTGAACCCACGCCAGGAAGGCCGGTTCTCACAAACCAATGACCAGCAAGTAGAACGCCCTCCGGGTTTGGGTGATTAATTGGTTTTTTTCAATCTATCTCCAGCCTTCTTATTTAATGACTACCGTGCCTCGAACGATGGTTTTATTCTGGCTGATTTGCACAAAATAAGTTCCTTGTTTCCAATCGGTTGTCTGTATCAGGATTTTCGATCCGGGGGTAGTGAATTCGGCCACCAGCCTTCCGTTCATGTCTATTACCTGAATATTGTCCATTGGTTTTTCCGATTCTACGCGGAAAGAGTTGGTAGCCGGGTTGGGAAAAAGACTGATCTGGTTAGCTGCCAGCTCATCGATGCCATCGGGGTGACCTTGCTGCACTACGGCCAGTTCTCTGATAAGGCCAATTCCGGATACATGTAGCGTACAGTTTCGCTCGGCAGTAGCCGGATTTTCATCGTAGCTTAAGGTAAAACTCCCATTGCCTGAGCCTGAAAGTGGCTCTATCGTAATCCAGTCGCAGGAGTTACCAACCATCCAGTTAATGTTGGAGGTCACTTCCACATCAACGGCTCCTTGCTGCCAACCTAACGCTTCATTATAGGTATTCAGCTCAATAGCGGCTACTTTGGCAAGCTGAGTGATTTCGAAAACAGTAACTACACCGCCACCTGAAAAAGAAATCTGACATACGCGTACATCGGTAGTGCTTAGGTTTTCATCGTATGAAATAGTAACGGTTGTAACATCGTTTCCGGCATCAGGTGAAACGGTAATCCAGTCGCATGTCTCATTCACCTGCCAATCGACGTTGGCCGTTACCACAATCTCCAGCGAAGCCGCTTCAGCACTTACAGTTTCGGCTGCTATATTGGTTTCGATGGAGGCTGGAAACCCGGTTTGCGTGAGGGTAAAATCAGCCGAAACGGTGGTAGCTTCCACATGCAAAACGCAATTCCGGTCGGTGATCACCATGTTTTCATCGTAAGTAATGGTAAGCACAGCATCTCCGCTCCCTGACTCAGGGGTAACGCTCATCCAGTCGCAAGTTTCACTTATTGACCAATCGGTATTTGAATTTAGTGCCACTTCGATTGAAGAGGCGTTGTAATCAACCGTTTGCGCCATGGGATCAAGGGTGAGTATTTCGGCAATGCCCTCTTGGGTAAGCACATAGTCAACTGAAGCACTGGAGGTCGCAAAGGTGATAACACATTCGCGTTGTGCTCCTGTATTTTCTTCATAGTTAATGGTGATATTGGCACTGCTCATTCCACCTGAGGGAGATACAGTTACCCAATCGCAGTTTGCTGTGGCATTCCAGAACTTTGACACAGTAAGCGCCAGGCTGGTACTTCCTGCAGCCACACCTACAGTAGCAGATGGAGGATCGACCGACAACACTTCTTGCGTCACATTGATGAAATCCTCTTTGGTCAGGGTGTTTGCGCCCGTTTCGTTGGTTACGGTAAGCGTTACATCGTAAGTTCCGGCCTCGTTATATACCACAATTGGGTTTTGCTCGGATGAGGTAGCCGGGTCACCTCCTTCGAATGTCCATTCCCAGCTGGCAGGTGCGCCCAACGACTGGTCGATAAAATTTACTGACCCTCCCAGGTTAACATTGGTAGGGCTACCAAAGAACTGTGCTGCTAGCACTTCAGCAAAATACAATGAGGTTATTTTTGTGCCTTTGTTGCTACTCGAGGTCATGTATTGGGTTGTGTACCAAAAGGTAGCATCATCTTCCGGATCAACAGAAATATTGGAATAATCACCCCAGCGGTTAGCGCCTGTCTGCGAAATGGTTCCTTCCAGAATAATGCCCTCTTCGATATCAAGAATTCCGGAGGCACTCATATTTTCGGCAGCAGACTGTCCGGCATACCGAATGCCCGGATAGACAGTAGAGCTGGAGATAGAATAACCCAGTGCTATATCTTTGTTTCCATTCATGGCTATACTTCCCATCCATCGGCTATGCTGATCAGGCGCATAAGTTCCTTGCTGACGAATTTCCCAGCTTGTCCCATTTTGTTCGAGTTCGTACCACCTGATGCCGGCATGATCGGTTCCATCTACATCCACGGTATGATTACACACAATGCGTTTGGTATTCCCAAAATTGCGGTATTGCACCCTATACATCAAAATTTGATTGATAGCATCTAGCTTTTGTCCTGTTCCGGGCTGACGGATATTGTCCCATGTAGGGCCGAAATTGCTATCGAATGGAGAAACGCTGATTTGTTGAGTCCTATTCCAGGTTGAATTGCCCGGAGTAGTCCAATCCACATCAAGTTCGAACACCCACAGCTCATCGCCACCGCCGCCCCACGCGTCATCGTTGATAGTTAAAAACAACCCGGGTGATCCGGAGGGAGCATAATCGCCATCGCAGTCGGCAGGCAGTACACAATGAAAATCGCTGTTGGGACGGTATGGGTTATTAAACTGTACCATTTGCGGGGCACTTCCTCCTATAAGCATCTCCTGCCGCTCGAACACGTAAATGTCGCTGCCGTTGGTGGTATTGGTTCCCATGTAGTAACCATCTTCCCAAACTCCGAATTTCATATAATCGGGAAATCCGTTCATCGTCCACGACCAGCGATACCAATCTCCTGTAGGATCGTCGGTAACACTGATTGCAATTAACATATAATCGGGATTGGAGTAAGCTCCGGAAAATTCGGCTGCCAGCCACCTGTTGGCATTGTCATCGTATAACAGAATGGGGTCGCCATCGTTGTTGTTCGCTCCTGGTACGCCGGCAAACAACGTGTTAAGGTTTGTTGGTGGAACAACCTGAGTTCCATTTTTTTCGTAGATGGAGTATTTTACATTCACCGTTTGAAAGAAGTGATCCGGACCGGCCGAGCCATTGCAGTCGGGAGGATAAGAGGAGGTGGAAACCCCTGAGAAATTCTCGATAATGGTGCCCTGGTTTCTCGATTGACCCATTTCCTTTTGCCAAACGGCATCAGCCCCTTTGGGCAAGGCCTCAGCTGCGTTTGGATAACTGCGTGTGCGAAGGGCTTTGTTTCTCACCTTTTTCATGTCCTTTTCATCCAGACGCATCATTTCGTCAGGTGTGAGGGATGGAAAATCTTTAAGAGGTCCAATACGGTCAAAATATACTGCTTTTGAGAAGCCATCCGGTTTTACCGGTGATGAATTGGTTTGCTGAGCATAACCTCCAAAACCCATCATCAGAACAAAGAGGGCGAAGAGTGATTTAATTATTTTTTTCATTTTCAAGATATTATATAATTATTGCTGAAATCGTGCTGCAAATGTAGACATTATCGACTCCACAATAGGTTGCAAGTTAGCTTTACTAAAATATCTCATATAAACAGGAAGAGCGAAAGCAAACAAAGTATCTTTGCGGACTCAAAAAATCGAAAATGATTTCAATAGACGGATTGGCTGTAGAATTTGGCGGATCAACGCTTTTTAAGGATATTTCGTTTGCCGTAAACGAAAAAGACAGAATTGCCCTGATGGGGAAAAACGGAGCAGGCAAATCAACCTTGCTGAAGATTATTGCCGGCGTAAAAACCCCGACTCGTGGAAAAATTTCTGCTCCCAAGGATGCTGTAATTGCCTACCTACCACAACACTTGCTAACAAGCGATGAACGCTCTGTTTTCGACGAGGCGGCACAAGCCTTTGCTCACGTTTTCGAAATGCAAAAAGAACTGGAAGAGCTAAACAACCAATTAACCGTACGCACCGATTACGAATCGCCGGCATATTACGACCTCATAGAGCGGGTCTCCTCGTTAAGCGAAACTTTTTATTCTGTTCAGGACATCAACTACAATGCTGAAATTGAAAAAATACTGCTGGGACTGGGCTTTCTAAGGTCTGATTTCGGTCGGCCAACAAGTGAGTTCAGCGGAGGATGGCGCATGCGGATCGAGCTGGCAAAAATATTACTCAAAAAACCAGACCTGCTTTTACTTGATGAGCCTACCAACCACATGGACATCGAGTCGATTCAATGGTTTGAAGATTTCCTGATAAATAGTGCAAAAGCGGTAATTCTCATCTCGCACGACAGGGCATTCGTCGATCACCTGACTACCCGAACCATTGAAATAACCATGGGACGCATCTACGATTACAAGGTCAATTACTCCTCATATCTGCAGCTGCGGAAAGAACGACGTGAACAGCAGCAAAAACACTTCGAAGAACAACAGAAGTTTATTGCCGACACACAGGAATTTATCGATCGGTTTAAAGGAACTTACTCTAAAACCAATCAGGTTCAATCGCGTGTAAAAATGCTCGAAAAGATTGACCCTGTTGAAGTAGATGAAATAGATACTTCGGCGCTCAGGCTTAAATTCCCTCCCTCCCCGCGATCAGGAAATTTCCCTGTGATTCTTGAAAATGTTTCTAAATCCTATGGCGACCATCTGGTTTTTTCAGGAGTCTCGTTGCCTATCGAACGCGGACAAAGGGTGGCTTTTGTTGGAAAAAACGGACAGGGAAAATCAACATTGGTGAAATGTTTGATGGAGGAAATTGACTACCAGGGTAAACTTACCATTGGCCACAATACCCATATCGGGTATTTTGCGCAAAATGCCGCCTCACTCATGGACGAGGAGGCTACAGTGTTCGACACCATTGATAATGTGGCCAAAGGTGATATCAGAACAAAAATTAAAGACTTGCTCGGGGCTTTTATGTTTGGCGACGAAAGCTGGAATAAAAAAGTAAAAGTGCTTTCAGGAGGTGAAAGAACCCGCCTGGCCATGATTAAACTGTTGCTGGAACCAAAAAACCTGCTCATCCTCGACGAACCAACCAACCACCTCGACCTCCGAACCAAAGACATCCTAAAGAGTGCATTGCAGGATTTCGATGGCACCTTGATTCTGGTATCACACGACCGTGATTTCCTCGATGGTCTGGCCACCAAAGTGTTCGAGTTTGGCAACCAACAGGTAAAAGAACACCTGGGAGATATCCACAGCTTCCTTGCGCGTAAAAAACTTGAAAACCTGCGTGAACTGGAGAGAGGTTCAAACAAGTAACTGGTTAAATCACCACAAAACCATTACCTTTCACCAACAAAAGACAGCGTAATATCCAGTATTTCCGGTCGTGAATTGGTGCGCACCGGCGGTCCCCAACCTCCTATTCCGGATGAAACCAACACATGGGTATCCCCTTTCTTCAACAATCCGCTACTCACTTCAAATACGGCTTTCGTAATCCATTGAAAAGGCCAAAGTTGCCCGTGGTGAGTATGACCCGACAACTGCAAATCGATGCCTGCCTGCTCTGCCTGCTGTAACCCAAGTGGTTGATGATCGAGTAGCAAAACAGGAAACCGGGTATCTACCTCTTCCATAATCTGGTTTAAGGGTTTGCGCTTTTTATTGGTAAACTGCCTAATGGTCAAGTCCTCACGCCCTACGATGTAAAAACTATTGTCTATTAAAAGGGCTGTGTCGGATAACAGCTGAATGTTGTGGTCGGTGAGGTAGTTGCGGGCTTTGTCAACTCCGCCGATGTACTCATGATTTCCGGTAACACCATAAACGCCGTATTTAGCCCTTAACTGTGTTAAATATTCACCAACGTTGCTGTGGATAACCGGAGCAATGTCTTCGTCGATGATATCACCCGGAATTAAAATTATATCAGGGCTTAACTCATTTACCTGTTGCACAATGCCTTTCAGGTGACGCTTCTCGATAATGGTGCCCAGATGAACATCAGAAAAAGCCACGATGTGGAGGCTTTTTAAATGACCGGCCTTTTTGTTTATAGTCAAATCTACTTTTTTAACAACAGGAAACCAGGTGTTCAAATGACCTATAGCTACCACCAACAGGGTGATGGAAATAACAACAGCCGACAATACTTTTCGGTTAAGAACAGGATCGTGGGTCAGGATATCAGGCAAAAAATGGAACA
>JGI11705J14877_10000926_pt1 | contig 17501 bp, 23 predicted proteins | sample Etolaghawater15m_FD_14877 | JGI IMG/M metagenome (IMG submission 14877)
TTGGGTCCAGCAAGCCTCTGGAGGAGGCACTGGCGGGTCCTCGACCTTCGTGGGCCTGACGGACACCCCCGCCACCTTGTCAGGCTACGGAGGCCAGTTCCTCCGTGTTGCCGCTGACCCCGTGGACGGCCTCGAGTTTGCCACCGCTACCACTGACCTGGGCGACCTTCTGGATGTCAGCTATGGTGGCCTCAGCCAGCCCAATGACGGTGACGCGCTGGTCTACAGCGGCACGGGCACTGAATGGCGACTGTCGCCCAGCCTGAGCGTGGATCACACCAGCAACCAGCTGTACCAGACTGGAACGATGCTGGTCGTGGACTCTGGCGGCGACTACACCGCTCTCCCGGTCCCTGCCAGCAGCGATGGCAAGGTTCTGACCATCAACAGTGCGGCGGCCAACGGCCAAAGCGTTGAATGGCAGACGCCATCTGGAGGCGGCCTCTCAGGCTACTTCTTCGCCCAAGGCGTGACTGGCAGCGACCTTGTGTATGAGGACGGCGGAAATGTCACCTGGGACACTGCTACGGTCAACCAAGGCAGCCGCTTCAACCTTACTGGCGGACGCACCGGGAATAACTGGACAGCGTTTGGTGGAATCTTGCACAGCACGATCATCGGCAACTCTTGCCTGAAGGTCCAAGCAGCAGGCAACTACCTGTTCCGCTGCACCTACTGCATCAAGAACACCAGCACGACAACCGCCTACCGCTTCGTGCTGAACCCGATGCACATGGATGTTGCGGGCGGCTCCAATGTCTTCGTCGCCTTCAACCCGCGTGGCGAGACCTACATCCAGCCTGGAGAGACCGCTACGATCAGCGTTTCGTTTATGAAGGCTATGGGCAACCAGGACCAGATCACCTTCTATATGTTCGGCAGCGATGAGTCTGGGTCAGCCACGGCTGGCTATGGCAACATCGAGATCCAGCAGAACCGCGCAACTCTTGAGGCGATGGCCCTGAGCTGATATGGCTATTGTTAGCGGATACGGCAAAGACCGTATGAGGGTCGGTTTCGGAGCCCTCACCAACTACAACTCCTACAAAGCCTTTGGGCTGGGCTTGGACCGGGAGATCGCCTACTACTGGCAACGGGCCTTCAAGGACGACTACGGGGCCTTCAACATCCCCGTGAAGCTGTCCCTGCCTGCCACTGAGACGGTCACGATCTCCTGGTCATTCAGCGGCGATGCTGTCGCGGGAACGCACTTCACCGAGATTGCTCCCTCCCGCACTGCTGATATCCGCAACGGCCAGCAGGAGTACCTTATCCCGATCAGCTTCAATGGCGTCGGCAAGTGGTTCAAGGAGAAGGAGCTAATCGTGACGCTCTCCTCCACCAACGCTGCCATCGTGGAGGACCAGGATCAGGTGCGGCTCATCATCCATGCGTCCACCGCTCCCCCGGAGATCACGGTCTCCACTACGCTGACGGGAGACTTTAGTGCCACCAACCTGCTGGACCCCGAAACCGACTGGACTGTCGGAACTGGAACCGTTGGCAGTTGGGCGGCGCAGGGCACTGATGCTGAGAATGTGAGGGAATTGCTTACTGACCCGTATGGGGAAACTTCCGTCATTTGGAAAGCGGTCAATGTCGAAAGTGTCAACCTATTTGACGGAGGCTACAACCGCCCGTTTGTAACGGTTGATCCGACGAAAACATATCGCGTAAGTTTCTGGGTCAACACAAAAGATACAACAACAGGCATTGTTCGGCTTGCGTTCAGTAACGGATCTAGAGTTCGTGTCTCCGATGGAGCAAGTTCGACTGGACTTATTTATGAGGGCACTGACAAATTCCCTGCCAACGAGTGGGTTCTAATAGTCTCCCACATTCATCCTTATAACTACACTGGATCACCGAGTACAGATTCGGGAGCTTACAAGAAAGACGGGTCCCCTCTTCCTGCGCTAAGTGTAATAGACTTCAAGTGGAACAGCGTCAGCGATACTCTAGCCAGCATCCGTGACACTTTTTACGGAGATCCGTCTGATAACAACGAAAATGTTTGGTTCTGGGACCCTCGCATGGAAGTCGTTGACGGCACCGAGCCGTCGATTGCTGACCTGCTGGGCGGATACAACACCATCACTTTCCCCTCAACCTTCACGGCCTCCTACGCCCCTGAAGAGGACATCACGGTGCGCTACAAGGTCAGCGGCACGGCTGCTGACGGTGTAGGTGCCAACTCCGGGGATGCCACCATCGCGGCGGGAAGCACCACGGCCACCCTTGCGCTGCCCTATGGCGGCACTCACGCTTCGGGATCGACTGTGGTGCTCTCTGCTGACTATGAGCGGAACACTGTGGCGTTCACTGAGCTTGATTGGGACCCTGACACGGAGACCTTCTCCTCCTCAAGGGATGTCCATGTGGACGAGAATATGTGGCCGTTCTCTAACGATGTCCCGGCCATCGGATACGACTCGGAGACGCAGAGGTCAGCCCCTAAGCCTTGGTGGCCTGGGTATCCTTCTACGCTGTTCCCTGACGGGGCGACCTTGGTTGCAGGCCACGGCGATGATGGGGACTACACGGTAGTTGACATCGTGAACCAGTCCACGGGCATCGACCGCCTTGAGGACCCTGTTACGGGCAACTCCCTGAAGTACCAGGTCCCGAACGACAATGTGCAGTCGGGCATCCCTTACATCCGCAACAGCTTCAACGCTCAGTGGGCGGGCTCTAGGAGCTTGGCGCACATCCTGAAGCCGTGGACGCGGGGGAGCATCCGTGTGGTTCCGATGGTGGGCGTGGATGTGGGCAAGAACGCCAAATACATGACCATCAGCCAGCGGGTGCGGTCCCAGAACCTCAACCACTACGCGACCTTTGCCTGGAAGAACGATTCCACTGGCATGAACACCTCTCTGACTGAGGGTGTGTCGCTCAACGGCACGACGGTTCCGGTCTTCACTGCTGCGGATGGGACTAAAATCTGGATCTGGCAAGTCAACAGGCCCACGCCTGAGATCGAGTCCCTTGGTCTGGCTGGCGCTTGGGGCGTGTGGTATGGCGCGTTCGAGGACGAGCACGGACTCGGCATCTACCACATCCACAACCTCAACCCGAATGTGGAGTGGGAGTTTGTGAGGAGTGATGGCAGCACCGAAATCCGCTACGAGACCCCTGGGGTGGATAAGGGCAACCACATCATCTACCCCACTGGCCTCGGTGAAGACCTCAACGACATCCGCACCAACAGCAAGGGCAACCTGTCTCACTCCTACAGGACTGAGATGAGCGACAGCGTGCTTTCAGGTCCCCCCACGGACTTCTGGCCCGCTTCGGGCTTGTTCTGGACGCCTTGGGGCAACGCCGTCATCAACCCGTCCTCCACTACCAGCGTGACTTTCACGAAGGCATGATCCAGTGGAGCAATACCTTGCCATCGCATCCGGCGTAGCGGGCGGTCTGGCAGTCAGCTTCAAGCTGCTCAGGTGGGCTTACAGAGCCGTCCAAGATGTTCAAGAGAAGCTGGACATCATCGAAGGCCTGTCCAGGGAGCTAGTGCCCAATGGGGGCACCTCCATGCGGGACTCAATGAACCGCGTGGAAGCCAGTGTGGTCACTCTGACCTCCAAGCTCCGCATGATCGTTCAGCTGAACGAGTGGGACGCCTTCGAGACTGACAGCAAGGGCAACTGGACCTGCTCAACGGGCAAGTTCCATGAGTATGTCGGCCTCGAGCAGCGGGACCTCTTGGGGTACGGTTGGCTGAATGCAGTCCACCCTGACGACCGCGAGAGGATCTCTAGGGAGTGGGCTGTTGCCATCAAGCAGGAGCGGGACTGGATTGCCAAGTTCACCACTAGGCACATTGAGACTGGTCAGTGCCGCGAGTACCGGATCAAAGCCCAGGCGTTGCGCCTGAACGGCAAGCTGATCGGGCACCTTGGACTGATCGAGAAGGACTATTCAGAGGAGGAAACCCTTGGCTGACCACTTCAAGACCCTGCACGAAGCCTTGGTGTCAGAGCTACTGACCCGCGTGCAGTCTGGTGAGGCTACCCCTGCGGACCTGAATGTGGCGCGTCAGCTGCTAAGGGACAATGGGATCATGTCGGCACCCAACAACAAGCCCGTCATCAAGCTCGCAGACCGTCTGCCCAAGTTCGATGACCATGAGAGCGTGCCCAGCAAGCCTGCTAAGGAGGCTTAGTGCAGTACGACTACCAGGATGAGGCCCTCAGGGACTTCCGGGCCTTCCTGTGGCTGGTATGGCAGGAGCTCAACCTGCCTGAGCCCACCCCAGTCCAACTGGACATCGCCCAGTACCTCCAGCATGGCCCTCGAAGGCGCATGGTGCAGGCGTTCCGGGGTGTGGGTAAGTCCTGGATCACCTCTGCCTATGTCCTCTGGCGTCTCTACTGGAACCCTCAGGAGAACATCCTGGTGGTGTCGGCCAGTAAGGAGCGTTCGGACGCCTTCTCGATCTTCACTCAGCGCCTCATCAGGGACATTGAGTGGCTGAACGCCCTTATGCCCCGCGAGGATGAGGGCCAGAGGAAGTCTATGGTCGCCTTCGATGTCGGCCCTGCGGGTGCATCGCACGCCCCATCAGTCAAGTCGGTGGGCATCACAGGCCAGATGACGGGATCGCGGGCTGATTGCCTGATTGCGGACGATGTTGAGTCCCTCTCGAACAGCGACACCCAGCTGAAGAGAGACAAGCTGTCTGAGGTGGTCAAAGAGTTCGACGCCATCCTCAAGCCTGAGGGCCAGATCATCTACCTGGGGACCCCTCAGACTGAGGAGAGTGTCTACAAGCACCTCCCTGAGCGTGGCTACGACATCCGCGTATGGCCCGCTAGGTATCCCAAGGAGGAGAAGCTCGCCGCTTACGACGGCTTGAACCGCTCCTTGGCCCCAGTCATCAAGAGCAAGCTGGTGGTCGATGACCGCTACCAGGGACATCTCCAGTGGATGCCCACGGACTCCCAAAGGTTCAATGAGCTTGAACTTGCGGAGCGTGAGGCCAGCTACGGGCGCACTGGGTTTGCCCTCCAGTTCCAGCTAGACACCAGCCTCAGCGACCAGGAGCGTTACCCCCTGCGGGCTAGGGACCTGATCGTGATGCCCTTGGACTCTCACACGGCTCCCGAGCGCGTGCTGTGGAGCGGGGACCTCCAGAACCGAATCAAGGACCTCGAGTGCGTGGGGATGGCTGGAGACGGCTTCCAGCGCCCCTACAAGGTCGAGGGCGACTATGACGGCTACAAGAGCGCCATCATGTCCGTGGACCCTGCTGGACGGGGCCGAGACGATACGGCTGTGTGCGTGGTCAAGGAGCGCCTAGGCAAGCTCTATGTCACGGCCTGGGAAGCCCTGCCAGGTGGCTACGACAGCGACACCTTGGAGCGCATCGCCAGGATCGCCAAGGAGCAGGAGGTCCACCAGATCATCGTGGAGAGCAACTTCGGTGACGGCATGTTCAACAGCCTGCTGGCCCCGATCCTCTACAAGATTTACCCAGTCGCTTTGGAGGAGGTCCGCCACTCCAAGCAGAAGGAGCGAAGAATCGCGGATGTCCTTGAGCCTGTTATGGGCGCTCATGCGCTCATCATTGACGAGGATGTAGTCCGCAGGGACTACTCCACACGGGCTGATCTCCCCTTCGAGGACCGCCTCAGGCGCATGGGCATCTACCAGATGACCCGCCTCACCCGCCAGAAGGGTGCCCTGGTCCACGATGACAAGCTCGATGCCTTGAGCATGGCTGTAGCTGCACACCAGCTGGCCCTTGAGGTTGACGAAGAACGCGCCATCGAGCGCCTCAGGGAGCAAGAGTGGGAAGACGCTATGGATGCCCTGTTCCGAGAACCCTTTGGCTCTGACGAGCGAGAGGCCCACACCTGGATCGACAACTCACTTAGCTAGGAGACCCAACCATGCCCAAAGTCAACGGAAAGTCCTACCCCTACACCAAAGCTGGCAAAGAAGCAGCCAAGAAGGCGAAGAAGAAGGCTGCCAAGAAGAAGAAGTGAGGACGGAAGTAGGACTCCTGGGAGGAGACCATGAAGAAGAAACCCGGCCTCTGGGCCAACATCCACGCCAAGCGGAGACGCATCAAAGCAGGCTCTGGTGAACGCATGAGGAAGCCCGGATCGCCTGGCGCTCCGACCAACAAGGCACTCAAGCAATCCAGGACCAAGAAGCGGGGACGCTAGACATCCCCCAGATCCCTTCAGACCGCCTGAGCGGCCCTCTGAGGCCCTTTCAGGGCTAAGACGACTCCAACCCCGTATAGGGGGGACAAGTCCTTAGAGAGCCTCTCAGGCGGCTTTAGGTAGTAGTGCCCGATATGCTAGGACACTCTGGAGTGGGACATCCTTGTAAGTCCCCTTCTCCCAGGGGGTTGGGATTTCTCCCGAGTATGCGGAGCAGGGGGGAGGGACCCTCCTACGGATAAGAGTAGAGATAACTAAAGAACCTATAGAGAACTATAGATACTGTGAGATACTTAGTTTGATAATAAACTAGATACCCCACAGCATAATATAGTCTTATCTATACCCATCAGATGAAGAACCTCCTCCTCGGTACGGCCCTGACCGTCACGCTCGCTGCCTCCTGCGGGACCCTTTCTGACCTCAGCCAAGCCTCCCTGACTCCGGCTCAGGTCGAGCAGCTGGACACCTACACCGCGGAGATCGCTCAGAAGGAAGCCATTATCGAGGGCCTCGAGGCTCAGGTGGCTGACCTCACCAAGCTCACCGCTCAGGAGCTTTCTGACGGCATCACCAGCAACCTCCCCGGCCGTGTCTCGCTTCTCATGGACATCCAGGAGATGCACGCCAAGACCGTCGAGGAATACAAGCAAGCCATCGAGCGTGAACGAGAGATCATCGCCTCAGGGACTAAGAAAGTGGCCGATGGCTTCCTGGCTGTCGCTGCACCTTTCATCCCCGCACCCGTGCAGCCCCTCCTGCCCTTCGCAAGCAGCCTCCTGGTCCTCGCGCTCTCCTCTAGAGCCCGTAAGCACACCGGGAAGGCCCTTGCCGCCACCGCTAAAGGGGCTCTGGGGGAGGCGATGACCTCCATGCTCAAGGCTGTGGGGGCCAAGCACACCCATGAAGCCGCCGAAGACCTCCTTGCTGACGCTCTAGCTGCCGCCCAGGCCGCTTATGCTCGCGGGGAGATCACCCAGGACAAGCTCGAAGCCGTCAAAGCCGCCGTTGAGGCGTCTAAGGTCGGCTGAAAGCTGCCTGGAAGAGTCCCGTGCGTGCTCTACTGACCCCGTTCTGGGGGGAGAGGCGCCTTCAAGGTCCCGTGTGGGGTCTTGGGCATACGAGATAGCCTCTCCCTCCTGTATCCAGCTGGCCTCTAGGGGGTCGAAGGTTTCGTTAGAGATTTTCGAGCGCCCATATATCGTGTAGAGCATCCCCGCTCCCCCCCATGGGGGTCCAGGGGACGCCTTGAGGGGGTCTGGAGGGGGTGCCAGGGCAGGTGGAAGGCGCAACCCCAGCAGCAGCAGGGGTCCGCGGATTCCAAGGGGAACCTGCCAGGGCTGGGCAGGGTGTCCCCAGACTATAGGGTCAGGGGCTGCCTGCGTGCCCGTTTGTATGATTCAGGTTCGGCGTGCTTTTCAGGTGATTTCGCGCAACCCTGCGCCCCTTTGTGCCGTACTGTCTCAGTGCGGGGAAGGTCCCGCCCACACCACACACACACCATGAGACACCTAGCTGATCTGACCCTGACCCTCTCCTGGGGCACCCTGAACCCCAGTGACCTGCTGCCCTGCCTTCTGAACTACCTAGCTGCCCTGGACTCAGACGCAGCAGCAGCCCTGACCAGTCCTCCCAACGGGCACGCAGCAGTGCCTGCCTATGCTCTGGAGGACCCTGACAGCGAGTGGTACCACTCAGAGGACGCAGCCTCACTGCTGCTCGAAATCCAGGACCTCATCCAGGAGAGGCTGCCCCAGGGCTTTGAACTGGCAGGGCTGGATGGGGACCCCTCCCACATTGTGATCCAGCCCCAGGAGGTGCTATACCCCTGGGAAGATGTGCTGGGTGAGTTCTGCCTGCCTCTCGAGTGCTGTGACGATTGTGCGAGGCCCGGGCAGGACGCTACTGAGGCTGTGCGGTTCTGGATGTCCAGGGATGAGGTCTCTGACCAGATCAAGTCCCTGACCCTCGAACAGCTTCAGGAGTGGAGCACTGCTGCTATGGGGGCAGCAGACACTGAAGGCAGGACCCTCAAGGAACTCCAGGAGCGTCTCCTGTGGTGCCTCTGCTGTCAGGCGATGGATGTCCTGGAGGATGGATGGGAGGATGTGCCGAAATGAGCACCCAGAAGCACAAAGCCTCCTCTGATCCCGTGGAGTCCAGGCCTTTGGGCTGGGACCTCATCCCTGATCTGCTGCTGCTCCTGTTCCTGATTTCCTTCTGGTCCGCTGGGCTGGTCTCAGTGATCCTGCGCCTTCTGTTCTGATCTGAACCTCACACCACACCACACACCATGTCTGACACACACACCAAAGCTGACCCTTTCCAGACCTACTGTTCTGCCATCTGGGCTGCCGACAGGGCAGCAGAGGAGTATCGTGACTCCGTTCTGGAGGATGTTCACAAAATCCTCAGGGAGGAAGCCCTGGACCCCAGAAGGCAGGATGAGGAAGTCTCTGACATCCTCTGGGAGATCCTGGACTCTCATGAGGCCCTGATCTACACAGCCCGCGCAGAGGCTATCGTCCAGGCTGCTGGACCCAGTGCTCACGCTGATTTTGTCAGTGAATACGGCACAGAGGTCGAAATGACCCCAGAGGCCCTCGCACACCACCACCTCACCTGTGATCTTTCCGGTTCAGTGAGTGACCTGGAGGATGAGCGAGAGGAACGGGAAGCCCAGGAGGACCAGGAGCCGGGGCCTTCACTGTGAGTCTCCTGCTGTTTCTGCTGCTGTTCTACTTGGTCCGATCTCTGGACTGACCAGGACCCCCTCAGGCTTTGCGCCTGGGGGGGTTCCTTTGTGCCCTTGCCGGGGGCACTTTTCTTTGTGCCCCGCCCTGTCATCATTCCCGTCCAGCCTTCCACACCGATGCAGTCCACCCTAGAATCGCGCACGCAGCAGGCACCGAGAGAAGCCTGTGTGTGTGTGTGAGGGGGTCCCTGCTGTCGGTTGTGGGGACCCCCACTTCACAACCACCCACACACCATGAACGAAACACTCAACTCGGTCCTGCACCACACCCTTGTCTCCCGTTGGGCCGGATGCGCCACAGAGGAGAAGCTCTACGCCAAGGGGCTCGAGCTTGTGCGCCTGATGAAGTCCCCCAAAGACTTCACCCCGCTTGGATGGGGCCAGATCCGAGCCGCCTTGCAGTCTCAGGGCAACGCTGCCTCCTCCATCAACAACAAGCTCTCTGTCTGGCGCTGCTTGGCCCAGTCAGCTGTAGAGATGGGCCTCATCCAGGCGGTGCCTAGGGTCAAGAAGGAGCGCCAGCAGGAGAGCCCTGAGCGTTGGCTGTCCTTCGAGGAGCAGGACGCCCTGTTTGCCCTGATGAAGCCTTGGGTCCGTGAGGTCAGCCTTGTGCTGGTCGGCACGGGGATCAGGGTGGGTGAGCTTTTCAGCCTGACCTGGGACGATGTGGACTTCGAGCGCCGCAGGCTGCACATCTACAACACCAAGAACGGCAAGCAGCGTTTCGTGCCATTTGGCCCTGCTGTGGAGGCTGTCCTCCATGCTCTCCATGACCGCGGGGAGTCCGCCCCCAGCACAGGCAAGGCTTTGCGTACCTATGAGCAGCTGTTCCTGGAGGCCCGCCGCAAGGCTGGCCTGCGGGGCAGGGTCACGGTCCACACCCTCAGGCACACCTTCGCTTCCCGCCTGGTGCAGTCTGGGGTGGACCTGTACCGAGTGGGAACCCTGCTGGGCCACACCACGCTGGCGACCACGGCTAGGTACGCCCATTTGTCTGACGAGAGCTTGGTGGAGAGCGTCCTCCAGATCGAAAGGTAGAAAACTCAGGCCACGCCCTTGAAACCTCTGCGCCGGGTTTGCCAAAACGGGGGCATGACACACACACGCAAGAGGGAGACTCCCTACAACGCACGGCGTCGGGTCGCCGCAGAGGCCCAGCGGAAGGTCAACTTCCGCCAGTTCATCGAAGAGGAAGGCGGGCTCCAGGGCCAGTCTTCCTTCTTCTTTACTGCCAGCAAGACGCACAGCAGCCCTTGGGTCCTCTACATGGTCAAGAGTGACCGTGATGTGCCGTACCCCAACTTCAAGTCCTATGTGCGGGAGGGCTGGATCAAGAGTGTCCGCAGATGGAAGACCCCCAACGGGGCCTTGATGGACACCTATGAAGTCACGGATGCGGGCTGGGCTGTGATCGAGAGCGTGGAAGCATGATCGACCGCACAGGCAACCATGATGAGTCCATTGAGCGCACCGCCGAGATGCTGGTGGACGCTTACTGCAAGCTGGACGACTTCACTCGCCGCTTGATGGACAGCCAGCGGGCCATGATTCATCACCTTCGCCGCTTGCATGAGATGGTCATGCACGCTGAGGACAGTAAGGAGGCGGCTGACCTGGCCGCCCCTGATCGGGTGAGTGCCGACAGGGTGATCCTGGATCTCCTGTTGCAGGCTTGCCATGAGACCTTTGACGCACTGGATAACGAGTGGAAAGAGAGCACCAACTAGACCGTTCTCCCGTTGTTGTCAGCTACGGGGGAGGTGTGAACTCAACCGCCCTGCTTGCTGGCCTGTATGAGCGCCAGGAGCCCGTGGATCTGATTCTGTTTGCAGACACGGGAGGGGAGTTTGAGCAGACCTACGAGACTGTAGAGCGGGTCAGCGCCAAGTGCGAAGAGTTGCTTGGCCTCCCCATTACGGTCATCAGCAACGCTGACCGGGAGGGTTTCCGCCACACATCACTCGAGGACGAGTGCATCAACAACAAGACGCTTCCCAGCTTGGCGTTTGGGTTCAAGGGCTGCTCTGCCAAGTGGAAGCGGCAGCCGATGGACCGCTATGTCAAATCTTGGCAGCCCGCGCTGGCGGCTATGAGCAGAGGCCAGAAGACTGTGCGCCTGATCGGCATTGACGCGGGTGAGGCGCACCGTTCAGCGGCACTGGAGGAAGCCGATGACCCCAGGTTCATTTACCGCCGTCCACTGATTGAGTGGGGGTGGGCCAGGGAGGAGTGCCTTGAAGCCTGTGAGCGGGTCTTTGGGTTTACGCCCGGAAAGTCCGCTTGCTGGTTCTGCCCAGCTAACCGCAAGCAGGAGGTCATCGCTTTGGCCCAGCGCCGCCCCGATCTGTTCGAGCGTGCGGTGGCGATGGAGAAGAACGCTGCGGAGAACCTGGGCACGGTCCAAGGTCTTGGCCGCAACTATTCCTGGCAGTCCCTTGTGGATGCCGACAACGCACAACTGAAGCTGTGGCCTGAGGCTCCCCCTCTGGCTTGTGGCTGTTTCGATGGAGAGGAGGACTGATATGGACCTGTGGTACACCTCGCAAGGATTGACTGTCCAAGGCACGGGGCACCTGGCTGGTGTCGCTCAATATTTCATCAGGCTGTCAGGCTGTAGCTACAAGGCGTGCCACATTCGCGCTTTGTGTGATGAAGCACGCAGCTTTGGCGCTCACTCTGGAAGCAGGACCACCGTGCAGGCGGTTGTGGACAAAGCCCTCGAGTCTCTTGGCTACGGCGGATGGATCCACATCACAGGCGGTGAGCCGACTCAGAGCCCTGCCTTTCTGCCGCTAGTCAAGGCAGCATCGGAAGCTGGACTCAAGGTCCACATTCAGACCAGCGGGATCAAAGCTATCGAGGCCCCGTATGACTGGCTGACGGTCAGCCCGAAGGCGCACATCAGCACCCTCAAGCAGACCTATGGTCAGGAGATGGTCGTGGTGTATCAGGGCCAGAGCGACGAAGAGTTGCTGGAGATGAGCCGCACGACGGGGTTCTGGTACTACTACCTGTCGCCTTTGTGGCTGCCTAAGGCGAATGAGATGGAGAACGCCCGCGCCACGGCGGACGCGGTGATCCGGCTCAATCGGCGCAGCAACGATGACGGACTCCAGAGGCACCACAACGGACGCCAATGGCTGGCGGCACTACAGGCCCACAAGTTCTGGGGGGTGAAGTGATGCGGGGCATTCTTCTGAGCGGCGGCATGGATTCGACAATCCTTGCTTACAACCTTTGGAAAGAAGGCGGGAACAAAGACCTTCTTGCGTTCCACGCGATGATGACGCACTCAACTGCGAAAGAGCAGTGGGCAGCTGAAAAGACTGCCATAGACCTGGGGATTGAGCTTGTCCGCAGCAAGATCATGCAGACCGAAAAGCATGAGGACATCATCCCTGCGCGGAACATGCTGCTTGTTGCTTGGGCGTCAAACATCCTGCACTCGCGTGGAGGAGGCGAGCTTTACATCGGCTTCTGCAAAGAGGACAGGTACGGTTTCGCTGACTGCGACAGCGAGTTTGTCGAGTTGTGCAACGCCATGCTGGCGCACAGCGGATGTGACATCACTGTCCACGCCCCGTATGTCAACATGACCAAGAGGGAGATCATGCAGAAGAGTGGGGCTGACTATGCAGAACTCGTCAGCTACTCCTGCTACAGGCCTGACGGTCCATGCGGAGTTTGCAGTGCTTGCGTCCTGAGGGCTCAAAGCCTCGAGGGCAGAAAATGATCGTCATGGTCTCTAACTGCACTAGCTGGAGAACGCACTACCTTCAGGGCAGGTATGGGGGCATGGGCCTGCTACTGCCCCCTGATGGAATGCGTGGCCCGTACCCTCATCTCCCTTTCTATGCCATCGACAACGGTGCGTTCCCCGCTTGGACTAACGGGGAGCCGTGGAATGAAGGCAAGTTCCTGAAAGCCCTTGAGTGGACCGTGGGCCGTCCAGTGCGCCCGCAGTGGATTGTTGTCCCCGATGTCGTGACTGACGCGGAAGCGACCTTTGAGCTTTGGCACAAGTGGAAAGACAGAGTTGCCAGTTATGGTGCTCCCCTTGCTTTTGCTGCTCAGGACGGCATGAAGCCGTCTGATCTTGCCACTCATGGGGTCGAGCCGGATGTTGTCTTCATCGGTGGCTCAACCGATTGGAAGATGTCCACTCTGGGCGAATGGTGTGCAGAGTTCCCTAGAGTCCATGTGGGTAGGATCAACAGCCTGCGCGGGCTGATGGCTTGCCATGAGCATGGTGCAGAAAGCTGCGATGGGACTGGCTGGTTCCGGGGCGGCCAGCAGCGCATCCAGGGGCTAATCAACTACCTGCGAGACCACGGCGAAGGCCTGAAACCTCATCGGCTGTATTTCCAGCAGCCTGAGGGGCACCCCGAACTCTTCGAGAGCTACTGATGGCTGACCATTCCGAGCAGATCGAGATACTGATTGACACCTTGAAGCAGATTATCGCGGCGCAGAGCAGGCGGCTCGAGCTTCAGGAAGAGGTCCATCAGATCATGGTGAAGAAAACTGACCGCCTCCAGTCTGAGCTTCGCAGAGCCCTCGAAAGCCTGCGGCAGCTGGAGGAGATGAACGACTGACTTCAAAAGGATACGACATGACTCTGGCACTACTTTTCCTCTGTGGACTTCTCCTCTTCATGTGGTCCCTGTGCGTTGCAGCAGGCCGTGCAGATGACTTTTCAGGGCACCGCTGATGACTGACCCTGTGAACCAGCCCAAGCACTACAACCAAGGTGAGGTTGAGTGCATCGACGCCATCAAGGCGTCTATGGACCTGGAGGGCTTCGCTGCCTACTGCAAGGGCAACACCCTCAAGTACCTGTGGCGCTACCGCTACAAGGGCAAGGCAGTGCAGGATCTCCACAAAGCTGAGTGGTATCTCAGGAGGCTGATCGAGACGGTTCACGACATCGAGCATGAAGCAAGCTGACCTTGAGCGCCAGATGACGGAGATTGGCCGCCAGCGTTACCGCAGCCTGGCCGCCAATGCCGAAAAGAACAAGTACGCCAGCCGTGTAGGTCCAGGCATCGCGCTTACCAAGGAGGCCGTCCACAGCCTGAACCGCGGGATCAAGGACTGGTACGCCCAGGTGAACGGGAAGGCAGGCAGGAACGCCTCGAGCCTGAGAGAGGTTGAGAGCTTCCGTGAGGAGAGCGGCGACTTCCTTGCTCTGTCTGCTTTGGTGTGCCGTGTGGTCTTGGACCAGATCGTCCACAAGCGCAAGTACGCATCAGCATCAGCACAGATCGGCCAAGCCGCGTCTGATGAGTTTGTGCTTCAGGAGGTCCGTGCCCGTAACCCGCGCCTCTTTGCCCAGGTGCAGAAGCGTGAAAAGAGCAACCCCCGCCGCGCAGTCCAGATCATGTTTGATTACGGGCGGCGCAACGCATGGCTAGAGGACTCTTGGGACCGCAAGACTTGCATCCAGTTCGGGGCCTTGATGCTGGACCTTCTGAATGAATACACAGGCATCATCCAGATCGCCAATGAGACCACTGTGTCACGCGGGCAGATCCGCAAGAACAGGTACATCGAGCCCACCGCGGAGACACTTGAGTACCTGAAGCAGTCGCATGAGCACGCTGAGGTGCTGCGCCCATTTTGGATGCCCTGCGTTGAGCTTCCGCGCCCCTGGACCTCTCTCTGGGAGGGCGGATATCACAACCTTGAGGTGATCCAGAAGCCCGCAGTCCGTAGCCGTAACCGTGACTACCTGCGGCACATGGAGGACGCACAGTTGGAGCAAGTGTTTGCCTGCATGAACACCCTCCAGTCCGTGCCTTGGCAAGTGAATGCGGATGTCTACGAAGTCATCAGCCACCTGTATGAGACGGAGGTAGCCGTCCCTGGTCTGCCTGAGGTTGATCCCCCTGCCCCGCCTAGGGCTGATGAGGACGCGCCCATTGAAGTACGCAGGGACATGGCGCGTGCGGGCCAGATGCACCGGGAACAGCTGCGTAGCAACGCAAGCCGCAGGGTCTACATCGCCAAGACGCTGTTCACTGCCAAGACGATGAAGCAGGCCGATAGGTTCTACTTCCCTTGGTTCGCTGACTTCAGGGGGCGGCTCTACAGCCATGTCTCCTACATGAGTCCCCAAGGGGACGACATCGCCCGCTCTCTGCTGTTGTTCCGTGAGGGCAAGCCCATCACCACTGAGGCGGGGATCAACTGGTTCTACATCACTGGGGCTAACCTCGCAGGGCACGACAAGCTGTCGCTCGAAGACCGCATCGCTTGGGTGGACGAGAATGTGGACCAGATCCTTGCAGTCAGCGAAGACCCCCTGGACTGCATGTGGTGGTCAGAGCAGGACGAGCCCTTCCAGTTCCTCGCTTGGTGCTTGGAGTTCGGTAGGTGGCACCATGACCCCAACGCGGAGATCCGCCTGCCTTGTCATGTAGATGGCAGCTGCAACGGTCTGGCTATCTATAGCCTGCTCTTGCGGGATGAGGTTGGCGCTGAGGCCACTAACTGTGGCGACCTCGAGGATCGTCAGGACATCTACTTGCAGGTTGCTGCTGCTGCAAGCAAGTTGATGCTTGAGGATGACCCCGACAAAGCCCGCCCTTGGCTGCAATACTTCGGGGGCGAGTTGCCCAGGAGTCTGGTCAAGCGGCCTGTGATGATTACCCCGTACTCGGGCACGCGCCACTCAGCCCAGGACTACATCGTGGCGGAATACACCGCGTATGCGAAGAAGCACGGCAAGCCTGGCTTCGTCTCAGGAGATGGTGTCCCCTTCTCTGACTTGGTGTGGATCACGGGCAAGGTCTGGGCCGCTATCGGCCAGGTCATCAGCAGTAGCCGAAACGCTATGGCTTGGCTGAGGAAGATCGCGGACATCCACACGCAGAACGATATGCCTGTGCGCTGGACAAGCCCCAGCGGCTTCCCGTGCTTCATGCACACCAAGCCGACCAAGGACTGTGAGGTGCAACTTGCCAGCCGTGGGCGCGTGCGCGTGATGTATCGGCAGGAAGTCGATGGCTTCGACAAGCGCGGTCAGGCCGATGGTGTGGCCCCCAATGTCATCCACAGCTTTGACGCTGCTTGTCTCCACCTGGTCTGCGCCAGGGCTCGCGCTGAAGGCATCGACTCACTGTCTGTGATCCACGACAGCTTTGCTGGACTTCCTGATGATGTGGCTGCTATCGTCCGCATCGTCAAGCACACCTACCATGAGGTGTTCAGCGGAGACCTGCTGGCTGACCTCGAAGCTGAGTTCCGCCAGTACCTCCCGCCCACTACAGACATCCCCCCTGCTCCAGTGCAGGGTGGATTTGACATCAAACGACTTCTCAAAAGCAGGTACTTCGTTTCTTGAAGACACGCAACACACACGACATCAAACCTCTGTTCATCACCACTCCCGCTGGCACCGCCCAGTATCCGCGCCTCAACAGCCCGGACACTCGGTTCGATGAGGATGGTGTCTACAAGGTCAACCTTCTGCTCGAAGGTGATGATGGCAAGGAGCTTCTGGAGAAGCTCACGGCCTTCCGCAAGGAAGCAGTGCAACGCCTCCACACGGGCAAGACCAAGCCGCGTCTGGCTATGGAGCCCTGGGAGGAAGAGGTGGATGAGGACACTGGTGAGGCCACTGGTCGAATCATCTTCAAGTGCAAGCAGAAGGCGGTCTACAAGGATGCCTCCGGGCAGACCGCTGAACGCAAGGTCCAGCTGATCGGAGCGGACGCGCAGCCCACTGACGAGCAAGTCGGCGGTGGGTCCATCATCAAGTGCGCCCTGATGGTTACAGCTTGGAATGTCCCCGCCTTGGGAATTGGCGTGAGCCTCAAGCTCCGCGCTGTTCAGGTGCTCAAGGCCAACTCCTATAGTGGAGACGCAAGCAGCTTCGGATTCCGCGACGAGTCGGGTGTGCGGCCCGATACTCCCTCCCAAGTCGCATCCGAAGACGCCGCTGAGTCGGACGAAGACTTTGACTTCTGAGGACTGCGCTACCTGCGGCTCCCAAGCACAGCTAGTGTTTGGGGGCCGCCCTATTTGCAACCGCTGCTATGCCGACTTCATGTCGCGCAACGGTCGCATGGAAAAGCTAAGGGAGAGAGCTTTCCAGCGTGGCAACCCCTTGATGTACGACGACATCAACCGAGTCATCAAGTGGAACGAGAATTCCAAGCGCAGGCGTGAGGAGCGGTTGCGTAAACGGAGAGAGCAAGAGAGGAGAGATGGTCAACAGCAGGCAAAAGGGAGCAAGGGGTGAGCGGGATGCTCGAGACTCGGTGCGGAAGCACTGGCACAGTCCTGATTGCATCCGGGCGGCGCAGAGTTGCGGGGCCTGGTCCGCTGACCTTCTTGACGCCCTGCCGGGGTTCCATGTTGAGGTGAAGCGTTACAAGCGCATCGCTGCACTGAACTTCTACAAGCAGGCCGTGCGTGACTGTAAGGGCGAGTTGCCCGTGGTCCTCATGCGTGAGGACGGCAACCCTTCCTGGTATGTCATGTTCGACATCAAACACTCGGGGGACTTCGTTGATGCCTACATCCAAAACGCCACTCAAACAGAAGGAACAGATACTTGAGCACCT
>JGI11705J14877_10000927_pt1 | contig 17484 bp, 18 predicted proteins | sample Etolaghawater15m_FD_14877 | JGI IMG/M metagenome (IMG submission 14877)
TTTAATACATTTTACTCTGATAAAATAAATAGATATCAAATAGTTCATATATTATTAATCAATATTTGTCTAAAATAGCGACTAAAAGCCTAATGAAGGAGCCCCTATGATTAACTTGGAAAACGAGGTATGTATTTGCAACTCTGTTACTTTTAAAGAAATTATAAAGCATATCAGCGAAAATAAAATCACAACTCTAGATGAATTACTTGAAAATGAAGTTTGTCCTGTTGGCGACAAGTGTGAATCATGCCACGATGAGGGTTATAACAATGATGGACTAAATCTTCCACTTGCACTCTCACTTGCAAAAAAACAAGCTAAAAACTAGGAGTAAAAATGGCACTAACACCGGCACAACATGAAGAGGCACTACTATCTTACGAAGAGAACCTAATTCTAGAGTCATATCAAGCTGAGCTTGTCAAGCTACAGCAACATATTGAAAAGCATCAGCTCAAAGTTGTTGTACTTTTTGAGGGGCGTGATGCTGCAGGAAAAGGGAGCGTCATAGGAAGTGTTAGTAGGTACATGAACCCTAAACACTACAAAATCATCGCTCTTGGAAAACCAACACAAGAGGAGAAAACACAGTGGTACTTTCAAAGATATGTAAAACACCTCCCCGATGCTGGAAAAATCATACTCTTCGATAGAAGCTGGTATAACCGTGCAATGGTTGAGCCTGTTTTTGGTTTTTGTACACAAAAGGAGTATGAGCTTTTTATGAAGCATGTCGTTCCTTTTGAACAAGCAATTATTGAGGATGGGACTATAGTTCTAAAACTTTACTTTAGTGTTACAAAAGATAAGCAATCTCTGCGTTTTGAACAGAGACGTACTGATCCACTTAGACAGTGGAAACTCAGCGAAATAGACCTTCAAGCACAAAGTATGTGGGGACAGTTTACAGATGTAAAGTACCAAATGCTCAAAAAAACAAGTCACGAACTTGCACCTTGGCATGTTATACGTTCTGATGATAAACATAAGGCTAGAATGGAAACGATGAAACTCATACTCTCGCAGGTACATTATGAGGGGAAAAACAGAAACTTAGAGTACGAGATAGATGAAGATGTCGTCTTTACCTCTCAAGAAGAGCTAAGACTGATGCGCAAAAAGCACAACGGAATAGAGTAAGCCGCAAAGGCTACTCTCTTTACTTATCGTATTTTACAAGTTTGTTGTAGCGGATCATACTCCCCAACTCTTGAGGGTACTTTTTACCTATTTCAGAATACTTATCGAGCTTCTCTATAATTTTAAAAGGGTCATCTGTTTTAAAACGAACCTCACGAAACTCTTTGTAAGTTTTTGCACGTCCCATTGTTTTATAATAAGCACGAACAGACTCTTCAAGTGTTGCAAACTTTTTGAGCCAGATTGTTCTTTTACCCTCGCGTTTTTCACCAGCAGCTATTCGAGGCTCTTTGGGGTTAATGCTCCACATACCAAAGATATTTTTTGCTTTTACAAAAAAACGCGATGTCGCCCATGAACTCTCCATAGCCCCTTGTGCTAAGACTATACTTTGAGGATGTGGCTTAAGAGCCAGTAGAAGTTCTTTGTCAGTTTTTACTTTGTACTGTGTTTTAAGATCCTCTATCTTCTTTTTGTTTTTTGAAGATTTCAAATCTTTTTGTACATCTAAGAACTGTTGCATTAGCTCTGCATGAACTTTTTGTACCGCAGGGTTTACAAGTGCATAAAACCGCTCTTTTTTTTGTGCAACACTCATCTTTGGAGGGACGATTTCAGCTGTGTACTTTTTAGCTTCTAGGGCTAACAAACTTATAGTGAATAGTGCAAGTATAATTATGTATCTCATTTTTTTCCTTTTTAATAGTAGATGGCAATAATTGCAAACGCCGCAAAAAACATAAGATGTGAGATACCCTCAAAATAGTTGGTATGTCCCTCATCTGTTGTTTTCCAAGCTAAGATTATTGTCAAAATCAATGCCCCTATCTCTAGTGGTGTAAAATCTAGTGTAAGCCTAATGCCACTCATATATGCAAGTGTCATCAAAATAGGCACAGTCAAGAGTATAGAGACAGTTGAAGCCCCCATAGCGATGTTTACAACTCTTTGTATCTCATCGTTTTTTGCCGCTTTTATGGCGGTGACTATCTCAGGAGAGACTGCTACAATAGCGATAATCAAACCTGATAAACCTGCGGAAATACCGTACTCTTTTGCTAAGATGATACCATCTTTTGCAAATACCTCCGCACCTAAAGCGATGATAGCGATGAAGATAAAAATTGAGATGATAAGCCCTAAATTGTTAAACTTTTCAAAGATATAATCATCCGTTGCACTACTCTCTTCATTCTCTTGCATCTTGCGCTTGAGCCTAAAAATTCGACTTCTTGCCGTCTGCTTAAAGAAGTGTGTATGTGTTTTGGTCTGAAAAACTAAAATAAAGATATAAAAAATCATCAAAAGAATAGCGATTAATATAGAAGCCTCTTCAATAGTAGCAAGAGTATGTTTACTTTGGTTGAGAAGACTCGGTACTAAGAGTGCAACACTTGTTACAAAAAGTATGGTTGTGTATGCACTTGAAGTCTCTTTGTTGTGCTGTTGTTCTGTAAATTTTAATCCACCTAAAAATACTGCTAAACCTAGAAGAACATTCATATCAACTATAACTGCGGCTATAATACCACCTTTTACCGTCTCTACGACATCTGGATTTGTTGAGACTTGAAGTAAAATGATGTAAAGAAGCATAATTTCGACTATAACTGCACTCAGTGTTAAAACAAAACTACCATAAGGCTCTTGAAGTCTTTCTGAGAGTATCTCTGCGACTTCTGAAACTGTCAAAGAGAGACTTCCTATGCCTATGGCAGCAAAGAGCGTAGAGAGACCACCCTGCCCAAATGTATGAAAGTAAAACGCCACAAAAATAGCAACCACTCCTACAAATATATCCCAATAATCCTCGATAAAGTATCGTAACTTTTTATCTTCTTTTCGTATGTCGGTGTCCAATTTTGTCCTTTAAATTTAAAGTAGTATAACCGTAGCAAGACCTAGAAAACTAAAAAAGCCAACTACATCTGTTACAGTTGTGAGAAGTACAGTACTCCCAATAGCCGGATCAACACCAACTTTTTGTAAAACCAAAGGAATTACACTCCCAAAAAAACCAGCACTTATGAGGTTTATAACCATAGAAATGGCTATAACAAGCCCAAGTAAAGGTATCTTAAACCAAAAGTAAGAGATAAGACCAATGACTACTGCAAACAAAAGTCCATTGACTAATGATATCAAAACCTCTTTATATATGGTGCTTCTTGCATCATCGCCTATGATTTCTCCAAGTGCCATCTGGCGCACGGTTACAGTCAGCGTTTGAGTTCCTGCATTTCCACCCATTGAAGCAACTATTGGCATCAAAATCGCTAATGCTACCAAAGATTGAATCGTAGTGTCAAATATTCCTATAACTAATGAAGCCGCAATTGCTGTAATGAGATTGAGTCCAAGCCAGATTGCCCGTGTTTTTCCAATGGCTAGCATATCCTCTTCTTGCTCTGCTTCATCATTAACACCCGCAAGATTATAAATCTGTTCAGTTGCTGTCTCTTGGATAATGTCATAAATATCATCAGAAGTTATACGGCCGAGTAAAAGATTGTCATCATTTACAACTGCTATAGAACTTAGGTTGTAATTTGTAAACATCTCAACAACCTCTTTTATATCTGCTTTGTGATTTATGAAGTAGTTTTTATACTTCTCGTAAGGAATATCTTCAAAACTTAAATCATGCTCAAATATAATCAACTCCTCTAAACCAACAGAACCAAGATATTTGTGAGACCTATCTGTTATATGCACATGCCAGATATTGTCCAACTCCCCTGCTTCTTTAAGTTTTTTGAGTTTTTTTATAGAGAGACCTATGTTGTCATCAACATTTGCATCATAGAGTTCCGTCTGCATATAAGAACCAGCCTCATCCTCATCATAAGACATAAGCTGTTGAATAATCTCCTTATCTTCAAGCTCAAATCTTTCCAAGATCCCTTGGGCAATCTCTTCATTATCCTCACTAATGTTTTGGATAAAACTCGCCGCATCATCGGTATCCATCTTTGAAGCGATATCAGCAAGTTTTTTTGTACTAAAGATTTCTGTAATCTCTTCTTGGATGTACTCAGGCATCTCTGAGAGAATCTCTGCAAAAAGTTCATGAGGAATTTTTTTAAGAACACTAATGTAGCTCTCTTTATCAATCTCCCTAATCTCTAAAAGTTGCTCAGCTATATCGTAGGGGTGAATAGTTGTATTTTCACTCTTAAACTGATTTATCTCTAAAAAAACCATATCAACTAGTGCATTTAGTTCTTCTTGGTTTATCTCCATTTTATCTCCATTATAGATATAATAATCGCAATTTTAGCACTTTTTCTTTCAATCTAATCTAATCATCTAAAAACTCTCTAGCTAAGATAAAACTTAAGTCTATTAAAGATAAAATATCAAATAAATTTAATATGAGGTCGTAATGACAAACAAAGAACCAATCATCAAATACTACAAAACCTGTAGCCCTGAAGATTTTTTTAAAGCTCTAAAAAGTGAAAGATATGAGTGAAAAAAAAATTATTGGCCGCAAAGAGACTATTAGCATACTTGACTTAGAACTTTACGACTTAGATGCAAAAGTAGATACTGGAGCTGACTCAAATGCTTTGCACTGTGACAATATCGACCTTAGCGAAGAGGGTTTTGTGAGTTTTTGTCTTTTAGATGAAGTCCATGAAGCCTATCATGGTAAAAGAATAAGACTTCCACTTCACCAACTCAAACGTGTTAAAAGTTCAAATGGCGAGATTCAAGAGAGACCAACAATTCAAGTGAATGTAAACTTTTTTGCAAAAGAGTACAAAACAGTTATCTCTCTTACAAACAGAGCAGATATGCGTTATCCTATGCTTATAGGCAGACGCTTCATAAGTGGAAAGTTTTTGGTAGATGTCTCTTTAGAGTACCTTGCAAAAAATGACCAATAAAAAAAGGGAATAAATGAGAGTCTATATATTATCAAGAAACAAAGAGTTATACTCAACAAAAAGATTAGTTGAAGCTGCACAAAACAAGGGTTGGGAAGTACGAGTAATTGACTACCTTAAGTGTAGTATTGAGATTATGAAAGGTGAACTTCATGTAAACTACCTAGGAAAACAGCTTCCAACACCAGATGCCATCATCCCAAGAATCGGAGCAAGTAGAACTTTTTATGGTACTGCTATGGTAAGACACTTTGAGATGATGGATGTTTTTTCAACTTCAGGAAACCTTGCAATTGCTAGAAGTAGAGATAAGCTTAGAAGCCTACAAGTACTCTCAAAACATAATGTGGATATGCCAAAAACAGTTTTTGCATCAAACAAATCAACTGCAAAAGATGTCATAGAACTTAGTGGGGGAACACCCTTGGTTCTTAAAATATTGGAGGGGACTCAAGGTGTAGGTGTTGTTTTAGTCGATACTGAAAAAGCTGCAAAATCTGTACTTGATGCTTTTTATGGTATGGATGTAAACCTCCTCGTTCAAGAGTACATAGAAGAGGCTGGTGGTGCAGACATACGTGCTTTGGTTGTTGGTGGAGAAGTTGTTGGTGCGATGAAACGCCAAGGTGCTGAGGGTGAATTTAGATCAAATCTACATCAAGGCGGAAGCGCCACAGATTATAAGCTTAACCGCAAAGAAAAAGCTATGGCACTCGCTGCTGCAAAAGCAATGGGACTTGGCGTTTGTGGTGTTGATATGATTCCATCCACTCGTGGTCCACTTGTTATGGAGGTAAACTCTTCACCTGGACTAGAAGGCATAGAAAAATCTACAAAGCTTGATATTGCAGGAAAGATTATGGATTACATTGAGCAAAATGTAACACCAAAATCAGATACGACCGCTAAGAAAAAAAGAATCAAACGCGACAACATAGGAGCTTAAATGCCAACTGAGAAGTTTATCATCGGCGGTGTAAACATTCCAAGAGGGATGAATACAAGTATAAACATAGAACTTCCAAAGCTCTACAACACACCCACACAACTTCCTCTAAGAGTGATAAGAGGAAGAAAAAGTGGACCTGTTGTTTTCATAAGTGCCGCTATCCATGGAGATGAGCTTAATGGTGTTGAAATCATACGAAGGCTCAGAAAATTAAGCATACTCAAAAAACTAAGAGGAACTCTCATTTTAGTCCCTGTTGTAAATGTATACGGCATGATGAATCTCTCGCGTTACCTTCCAGACAGAAGAGACTTAAACAGAAGCTTCCCTGGTAGTTCAAAAGGCTCACTCGCTGGACGGGTTGCAAAGATATTTTTTGATGAAATAGTCAAAAAATGTGATCTTGGTATAGACTTACATACTGCTTCCATACATAAATCAAATCTTCCTCAAGTAAGAACCAACATAGAAAATGAGTACACTTTTAAACTTGCAAAAGCATTTGGAGCACCTGTAGTATTACACTCAGAGCTTAGAGATGGTTCTTTACGTGGAGTCGCACAAGAAGCTGGAGTTCCTATTTTACTTTATGAAGCAGGAGAGGCCCTCCGTTTTAATGAGCACTCTATTCGCATTGGAGTTAAAGGAGTCATAAATGTTCTTAGAGCAAACGATATGCTTCCTCAAGTTTTAAATAAAAAAGCTATAAAAACTCCAATCATCACAAAATCAAGTAAGTGGATACGCTCTACCGAGAGTGGTATGATTCGTACCATTAAAGCACTTGGAGATACCGTTGCAACTGATGAAATCATCGCATTTATAGATGAGCCTTTAGGAGATAAGAGCTTTGAGATTTTAGCTCCTTTTGATGGAATTATCATCGGAAAATCAGAAATTCCGCTCATCCAAGAGGGAGACGCCATCTTTCATATAGCAAATTTTAAAAACCTTGAAATCGCAGATAAAAAACTAGACTATTTCAATGAAAATGCTCTAGAAGAGAGCGAGTTTTTAGAACTTAATAACGAGGAGATTATAGAATGAGCTTTAAACCTTTACTACTACTGCTACTCTCCACTCTTTTGTTTTGTACAGAGTCAACAAACACTCAAGAATCTAAAAATATCTGGGACAATAAAAATATCTGGATAAAAACCTATGTAAATAACAAAAATTACTACACTACTATCAACAACATAGTAAAAATAGAACAAAAAATAAAAAGAAATCAAAAAAATAGTTCTGTTTTAGAGAGTCTCAAAAGAAGACTAGAGTTGCAAAAATCTAAACTTGAACTCTATGAAAGAAACAAGAGCTTTGAAACCCTTCTTGCACCATTCAAATTTACTCTACCTGAGATTACAGCATATGACTACTTTTACAAAATTTCACAAGAAAAACTCACTCGTGACATAGACAAGCTTATCTTTATGAAAAATGAATTTAATAAAGCAAACTCTCTTTTAAATAACTTTTACAAAAAGAATCCTAAAGCCTCAGTCTCTTTAGAGGATACCAAATATTTTGAAGAGTTCTCAGAAAATATCAACAAAACTTATCTCAACATTATAGAGTCAAAAACAGAACTTGATAAAAAATACATAGAGTACTATCAAGAAAAGCTACAAAAACATATTGTTACTTTTGCTATAGTTTTAATAGTCTACTTCATCTACAAAATTTTGATGCTTATCAACAATGCCATAGTAAAAAACTTTTATAAAGAGGGTAGCAGTGTTTATGCCAAGGTTCTCTCTATTGTTTTTTATATGAGTTTATTTCTCTATTTAGTTGTTCGTTATATGGAAGACTTTATCTACATCATAACCTTTTTAAGTGTTGTTGCGGCTGCTCTCACAATAGCACTTAGAGAATTGATTTTAAATATTGTTGCTTCTATCTATATCTTTTTTAGCAATATGCTTCGTGTCGGAGATAGGGTCATGGTACAGTTTGAGACAAAACATACTATTGGAGATATTACAGATATCTCTATGATGAAGATAAAGCTCAATGAGATAGATGACTATACAAATGTAAAAGAGGTAAAGAGTGTTGGAAGGACTATCTATATACCAAATAGTTATGTCTTTACAAAAGTTTTTTATAACTACTCTCGTAAGAAAAATGGAGTGGTAAATGACCTCATAGAGTTTGAATTTACTGTAGAAAATGATTTTGAAAAGATTGAAAAGATTACAAATGAAGTGATGAACTCACTTGGTTTTAGCTACAAGATAACTTTTACACTCAACAGCTTAAAAACAGGAGTAGTTGGACTCATCTCTTACCAAACAAATTACAAAGATATATCAAAAACACGAGGAGATGTCTCGATACATCTTCTTCAAGCCTACAGACTTGATGAAAATATAAAGCTCAAAGGTGCTAAAACAGCCTCTTAAGCAGCTACAGATTCTTTTTTTATCATGGTAAATCTCGTAAAATTCCTTAATTTGTGGATAAATATATATAAATTTATCTACAAATTAAGGATCAAAATGTTTCCCTGGTTCTTTTCTTAGATACTCCAATGCTCTCTCATGAATCCATACTTTTTTGCTAAAAGTCCATACACATGACTCATCCTAACAATATGCATACCTGTTTCATTATCTCTATACTTTCCAGCCTTAGAGAGGCGTCTTACTATCTCGTTTTGTGTACTTAAGAGTGCCTCCTTATCTTTAATGGATTCAACAAAGTTGTTGTAATAGTTTTTTGCTGACATATACAAAAAAACACTCAAACCAGCAATAAATACAGCAGTACTCTTATAAACATCACCATCTTGAAAAAGTGCATACAAAGCACTTATACTAAGCATGGGAAAAATAAACGCGACATACACTTGAAAAACTGCACCAAGAGTTACAATGGCAGCACCCGCAAGTCCAACTACAACAGTGTAAATAAAAAACTGATTTTCAATAGAATGCTGAAAAAGAACTACAGAGACTCCCCACACACTACCACTCAAGAACATTCCTAATACATAATAATTTTGATATTTCTGCATTGTATTCTGATTACTTATTATTATATAATCATCTTTATTAATTCTCTTTATAAATAAAATATTTTAACCTTTAAGCATAACATTATTAAAATTTACCTACCCTACAAACAATAAAACTGAAACCACTATAAAGAGAAAAATGATGTCAAAGAGATTAGAAAAAGTAAACTGGAGGAGCTGGTCTGATGAAGCATTCGATGAAGCTAAAAAAAACAATAAGGCAATATTTATAAGCATATCTTACTCTTCTTGCCACTGGTGCAAAGAGATGGATAAGCAGGTTTTTCAAAACCAAGAGTGTGTAGATATCCTAAATGCAGGATTTATCTGCATAAAAGTTGACCGTGAAGAGAGACCTGACATTGACAAGTACTATCAAAAAGTCTATCAACTTCTTAACAATCGTGTAGGTGGTTGGCCTACTTCTATCTTTTGTACTCCACAAAACAAAGCTTTTTTTGCAAGGACTTACATGGATGTTGAGTCTGTTGAGGGAAGTAATGAGGGTATGGGTTTTAAGGAGTTGGCAAATATCATTACTACAAAAGTTAGCCAAAACGATGAACAACTTTTTAAAAATGCTGATGAAGTTGCGAATTTTTTAGAAAAAATTGAGCATCCAAAAGAGGCAACAGTTTTAAATGACTCTTTTATAAAAAACTTTATGCTTCAAGCGAAAAACAACTACGATACCAAAAACGCAGGCTTCTCACTCAAACCAAAATTTCCACAGAGTTCTACACTCAAAACACTTCTAACACTTGACAAACTTTATGGTGAAAAAGCTGCAAAGGAGATGTTCATCTCCACTCTAGATGCCATGAAAAAAGGAGGTATGTACGACCTTGTAGATGGTGGTTTTTGTCGCTATAGTCTTGATAATGAGTGGTTTGCTCCTCATTTTGAAAAAACACTCTATGACAATGCACTTTTATGTGGCATTTATACAGAGAGCTATCTCGCTTATAAAGATATTTCTCATCTACAAACTGCAAAAGAGTGTGCAGATTTTTGGCATAACTTTATGAGTGAAGATGGGCTCTTTTACTCAGCAAGTGATTCAGAGAATGAAGCTTACTTTATCTATAGCTATGAAGAGGTCCACTCCGCTTTACTTGAAGCAGGATATGACAACAGACAGAGCATGTGTGCACAAATGTCTCTAACACCAGAAGGAAATTTTCAGGGCAAAAACATCATTAGGTTTGAGGGAGAAATCCCTCAATGGTATAATGATGTCAAACTTCTCTTAAGTAAAATTAGAGCTTCAAGAGAGTACCCGACCATAGACATAAAAGTACAAACTTCTTGGTCTAGTATGATGATAACTTCACTCTTTAAACTTGGTGAAATTGATGAAAACTACAAGTACCGTGCTATAAAAAACCTTGACTCCCTTTTAAAAGTAATGTTTTTAGATGGCAAACTTTATCATACTACATACATCCATAAAACACCAAAAGTAGAAGCTTTTTTGGAGGACTACGCCTTTGTTTCTCAAGCACTTTTATCTGCATTTAAAGCTACAGAAGAGGAGCTTTATCTCATAAATGCACAGCGTTTTGTCAACAAAGCTCTTGAAGAGTTTTATGACAAAGGTATGTGGAACTTTAGTAGTGGTGAGTATGCTACAAAGGCAGAGGTTAGTGACAATACATACACAAGTGCAGTGAGTATCATGGTTGAAAACCTCCTAAGTATAGCCATGCTTTTAAAGGATGAGAAGTACAAACACTTCGCGTTTAAAACACTAGAATACAACTCTTTTGAACTAGGCCGTCGTCCTATTTATATGCCTCATATGCTTGCACAAATGCTAAAATATCTTAGAGAAGACAATATTTATAATATGAAAAATTCGTAAATATTAAAATCTTTTTAATCTCTATTTACCTATAATGAATTCAAAGTAATAGGAGTTTTAATGGGTTCAAAAAGAAAAATGTTAGATAGCGAATTAGAAGAAGATATACAACTCGCAGAGATTATTCATGAAGATAGAAGAAAAAGTAAGAATGAGAATGAAAAGGAGGAGAAAAGACACTCTAAAAATGATGGCAAAAAAAGAGTTGCTGTTTGGGTAAAAGATGAAGTTTTACAGTATGAAAATGAGCTTAAAATTCTCCAAATAGAACTCTTAAAAATGCAAAACCACATTAAAGAAACAGGTCAAAAAGTACTTATGATTTTTGAAGGACGTGATGCTGCTGGAAAAGGTGGAACTATCAAACGCATCACTGAACACCTCAATCCTCGTGGTGCAAGAGTTGTAGCACTTGACAAACCAAGTGACACAGAAAAAACACAGTGGTATTTTCAAAGATATACTCACTATTTGCCATCAGCAGGAGAGATAGTCCTTTTCGATAGAAGCTGGTATAACCGTGGTGGGGTTGAGCCTGTAATGGAGTTTTGTACACAAGAAGAACACAAAGAGTTTTTACATGAAGTTCCAGAGTTTGAGAAGATGCTTGTAAATTCTGATATAAAAATATTTAAGTTTTATTTTTCAGTATCTAAAGAGGAACAAGAAAAACGCTTTAACAAACGTCGAACTGATTTACTCAAGCAGTATAAACTCTCCCCAGTCGATGAGCAATCTCAAGGCTTGTGGGATAAGTACACTATCGCTAAGTACTCTATGCTTTTAGCATCACACACCGAGCATTCTCCTTGGACTATTATCCGCTCAGATGACAAGAAAAGAGCTCGTATTAATTGTATTAAACATATTTTACAAAGAATGGAGTATCCACATAAAATCAAAGCAAAAAAACTTGTAGCCGATGATAGTATTAGAATTTTTGCAAATGATGAAATAAAACTTATGGAGACTGAAATGTCTCTGAAAAAAAACTAAAAGGAGTCAAAGATGAAATCATTAGTATTAGTAGCTCTTGTAGCTCTTGCTAGTATCGCTATGTTTAGCGGTTGTGAGAAACCTGACTACCAGCACCCACTTCATAGAAAATAGCCAAATATGTAGCCTTTAAACAAGGCTTCATATTTACACCAATATTTTACGATATGCTCCCTTTCTTATAAAGCAATTAGGTGTAATAATGTCACAAACTAAAGAGAAAGCACCTGCATATGTTGAACATAAAATTGCTGATTATTTTAAGAGTAAAGAAGACATAAAAGCAAAAACTTTAAGAATATTTTCTACTTGGGCCATTGAAGTAGTTTTTCCTGTAAATATACACTTTATGGGACTCTTGCATTCATCGAAGTTATCGTAACTATGATACTCGCTGAACAAGCGATTATTCAAACAACCCTCTTCTAAAAGACAAAGAGCAAAACTACTCCTTACTCTTTTTCATAACCATTACAGAAGCACTTAGACCAAAACGCAGCTGTACTCCTTCTGGTAGAGTCTCTAGTTTTACTCTTACGGGTATGCGTTGAGCGAGCCTTATCCACTGAAAAACGGGTTTAATACTTGGTAAGAGGTTTGCCCCTGGATTTCCGTCTGAGTGAGCTATACCCCACCCTATTGACTCTACACTACCCTTGAGTGGTTTATCTTCATAGGCCATGAGTGTTACTCTGGCTTCATCTCCTATCTCTACATCAGAAATCATACTCTCACGAAAGAAGCCAAAAACCCAAAAAGAGCTACTATCTACAAGTGCAAGTATCGCTTTGTTTGCAACTGCTTGTGAACCTATCTGAAAGTTTATGTTTGAAACATACCCATCTACTGAAGCATAGATTTTTGTAAAAGTTAGGTTGAGTTTGGCACTATTTAACTTCTCTTTTAAAGCATCTATCTTTGCTAAAGATGAGAAGTAATTAACCTCATGTCTAACTAAATCTTTCTCAGATACTGCACCCTTATCGCGTTTAGAGATTTTTTGTACTCTCTCATACTCTACTCTTCTTCCCTTGGCGTTTATCTTTTCACGTCTTAGTTCTGCTTCTATCTGCTTTATATCTATCTCAAAGGGAGATGGATCTATCTCAAAAAGTAGGTCACCTTTTTTAACAAACTGGTTATCAACGATATGAATCTTGATAACATTTCCAGAAATGCGAGGAGATATTTGAATCACCTGTGCACGTACTTGACCATCACGTGTCCAGGGGTTACTCAAGTAATCCTCATACTTTTCATATCCAAAATAAGCTGCAAAACCCAAAAGTAGAAGAGTTACGAGAAGCTTTGTAAGAGTTTTGAGTTTTTGCATTATATTCCTTTTAAATATGTATAAAAAATTTATCTATTAAAACTATATAGAGTATCTTCATCGCTAAAAATGCTAATGGTGGGTAGTAAAAAAACTGAGACAACCTGAGTTTGTTGAGTAAAAGTGTCGTAAGTGAAGTCAGAAAAAACGCCAAGATAATTACTAATAGAGTTGGTGAAAAATATACATCACCTAATACTAGTTCATGAGCAAAACTATTCATCTAGATACTCTTCCCAGTCAGTTCGCTTACTCATCTCCTTTACATCCTTAGAGTTGACAAAAGAGTTATCTCCTCTAAGTTGCCATCCACCACCTAGTGCTTTGTAAAGAAGAACTATTTGAGTTGCTATGTTGCCTTTGTTGAGAGCATAAGCATCCTCGTTTTTTATGAGTTTCTCTACAGTACTGAGTAGTCTTTGGTAGTCTACCATTCCGTTGTTATACTGAAGCATAGAGATGTCAAAGGCTCGTATACTTGCTTCAATAGTTTTTTTGTTAAGCTCTAACTGTTTTTTAGTTAAAGTGTAGCCATTGAGTGCATTTGAGACTTCAGAGACTGCTTGAAGAACTTTCTTATTGTAGTTTACAAGAGACTCTTGAAACTTTGCATCCTCTATACGAACCTGATTTTTAATACGTCCGTATTGAAAAATATTCCAACTAAACGCTGGTCCAGCTGTAATTCCTATAGAGTCACCTGCTGATGTCCATCCATTTACTGCATTGTTTAGGTTAAAGCCTAGAGAGCCAAAAAGGGAGAAGTGAGGGTAGAGCGCAGCCTCAGCAGAACCGATACGAGCATTTTGAGCGAGTGCTTGAAGCTCTGCTATTTGAATATCGGGACGACGTCTCACCAAATCTGCATCAATCCTAAAGTTTGCATCTAAACTTGCCATAGGTACATAAGAGGGAATGTTTGTATAGTCAATTGACTCAGGGAGGTGTGTTTTCTCTTTACTCTTTAAAATAGCATCAACTTCACTAGGAAGAGTACTAAGTAAAATAGCAATAGCATTACGAGACTGTATCATACTTAACTCATAACTAGGCACAAGTGCTTGCGTTGCATAGAGCTGTGTTTTTGCTTGTTGCATATCTAGCTCTGAAACATTTCCCGCATTGTACTGCACCTCGGTCATCTGAGTAACTCTTTTTTGTATAGCTATGTTGCTTCTTGCAAACGCTATTCGCTCTTGTGCTGTAGTATAGTTGATGTAGTTTCTAGCGACCTCGGCGATTAGTGTGACTAGTATATCATCGTATGAAGCGATTGAAGCATATAAAATTGCTTCTGAGGACTCAATGTTTCGGGCATATTTTCCCCAAACATCCATTTCCCATCCTACATCAAAACTCGCTCCTGTAGAGTAAAAATTTTGACCCACTCTTCTTACTCCTACTATAGAACCTGAGAGTGTTTGTGACTGAGGATAGACCAAACTCTCAGATATACCTAAAGCCGCACGTGATTGAAGTACTCTTAGTCCTGCACTTCTAAGGTCTAAGTTTTGATCGTAAGTTTTACTTATAAGAGTATCTAGCGTTTCATCTTCAAAAATCTTCCACCACTCTGTTACACTTTCATCATTTTCAGAGAGATTAGCATCCCAACTACTTGGAACTGCCTGTTTCTCTTCATGTTTGAAGTCAGGTCCAAGTTTAGTACACCCTGAGATGGAAAAAATAACTACAAAGAAAAAAAGAGATACTGTTTTCATTTTAAAACCTATTTTCCTTGAGTGAATTCCAATCAATATTTTGAGTCTCTTTGAATTGAATTATGCTTGAGATTATACTCTCTTTTTCTTTAGCCTCTATGGGCTCTCTCGTCTTAGCTAAGAGTTCTTCGCACTGCAAAACATATAGTGCAAGCTCCTCTTTAGAGATTTTGTTGAAGTATTCTACATCTATCTTTGAACTCCATAGCTGCATTTTTTTGAGAATAAGTTCTAGATGTAAAAGATAAAACTTTATTTTATAGTTACTCTTTGTAGATACGAGGGACTCCAGATAGTTAAAATATCTCTCTCTGTTTTTTAAAAAAATGTGTTCAGGTTTTGTTGAAAAAGGAAAATTGTGAAATAACATAAGGATAATCAGAAAAAGATAAAAAACTAAAAGTGTGTTCAAATAGAGTCCAAAGTTATACTCCATAGTATTGTTTATGCCCAGCAAAAACATTCCAAGCAAGAAGAAAATAGACATTTTTGGAGGTATAAAATAAAATGCAATAAAAGTATACATAAAAACAAATACCCCAAGTTGCCAAGCATAAACAAGGTTTGGTAAGACAAAAATATACATAGCAGTTGCAAAAACAAATCCAACACTCAGAAGTATCATCAAAAGAGTTGGCTTAAGAGGTGAAAAAGTTGTAAAGAGCCCAAGCAGTGTTGCTAAGATAACAAGTAAAAATCCACCTGGAGGATTAAAAAAAATCCAAAAAAGTGTACTCATCCAAAAAACACTTAAAAGTTGTAGAGTTGCTTTGAAATTGTCAGGATCTAAAAAAATAAATGAATTTTTATCTAAACCCTCAAGCTGTGCAAAGTCGCTCTCTTTATCTTCTTTTTTTTTATTATTTGGCCAGATAAAGACACCTACTAGAGTGTAAATAACAACTCCAAAAATCGTCATAAAAACTCTATCGATGCCATAAAGAAATGCATTTTCAGGTCCATGAAGAAAAATCATCATTATCACCATAGCACTCAACATAAAGACAGTGCTATCGCCTCTGTAAGCATAGTATAAGTAAATGATAATCATTAAAATAAGAGAGAGTGTAAAAAGATAGAGCAATCTATCTTGTGGAAATAGTGCGATGAGCATAAGACCAACAACACCACCTACTACAGTACCTATAACTCTAGTGATACCTTTAGAGAGTGATTCGCTTACACTTCCTGAACTTGCAATGAGCATCACTGTGATAGCTGCTGTAGACGGCTGATTCCAAGCTAGTGCCATTGGCACCATAAACGCAAGAACCATAGTGATGGAGAGTTTTATGGAAAATTTTAGCTTCTCATGAAAAGTAAAAATAATCCACTCGTTAAAAAAAGCTTTTATATCTTACTCTTTACTCTCAGAGTGGAATTCTTCTTCAAGCCAAACACTAAAGAGTTTGTAAGCTATGGAGAGGCCAACAGCTCCTACAAACAAGCCAAGTATTCCAGAAAGCAACATACCCCCAATAGCACCTAAAAGTATCACAAGCATAGGAATATCTACACCACGACCAAGAAGCAGAGGTTTGAGAACATTATCACTTGCAGCAACAATCACAGCATAGATAGCAAATATCGTTGCAGGTGTCGTATCAGCATACGAAAAGACATATGCGATAATAGGACCAAGTATGAGAATAGCAGGTATCTGAACAATCACAACAAGTAGTATGATAAATGCCCATAGCCATGCTAAAGGCACTTCCATAACTGCAAGCCCTATAAATGAAAATGTCGCTTGAATAATCGCAATACCGATAACCCCCTGAACAACACTTCTAATAGTCAGTGCTGAGAGCTGTGCCCACTCCACACCTCTTTGTCCAAGTAAACGCCGAGATATAGTGTGATAAAGTTTAACACTCCCCTCGCTCTTACTCAAAAAAACTGCAGCAATAATCAAAGAGGCAACAAACTGTAGTATGCTTAAAAAAGAGCTCCCCAGAGTCGATGCAATTTTTCCTGCATAGACTTTCATCTGAGGCTTATACTCTACTAATGTCTTCTCAAGATTTGTTGAAAAAGAGTACCATAGATTGTAAATCTTTTCACCTACTAAAGGCCACTCTTTCACATTTTCTGTTGGTGCTGGAACAACTAAAGAGCCATTATGTAACTCAGTTGCTATTTTTTTAGAGGATGTAATCACAGAGTCAGAAAGCATATATGTAGGAATAAGTAGTGCCGATACTGCTACAAATGTGATAGCTACGATAATTAAAGTTCGTTTTGTAGGTATTTTTTTATTTAGCTTATCTACAAAAGGTGCTAAAGTTACCGCAATGATTACTCCCCAAAGTACTGGTATAATAAATGGTTTGATTATTGCAAATGCGTAAAATAGAACAAGTGTAAGAAGCCCCAATTTTATAAAAATCTCTACAGCTAAGTTTACTATCTCGCTCTTTGTTAAGTTTGTTGTCATTCTCTTCCTTTGTATCTCATCTCTTTAAACAAATCTGATTATACACTATTTAAGTGTAATACTACAATTAATCAGTTTTTGCTATAATTTGCTCTTCTAATTAAAAGGCATTAAATGTTTAAAAGC
>JGI11705J14877_10000929_pt1 | contig 17479 bp, 11 predicted proteins | sample Etolaghawater15m_FD_14877 | JGI IMG/M metagenome (IMG submission 14877)
GCTGGATTATCTCAAGCCGTTAATCTGATTAATTACCCAAACTCTTCTGTTATTTCTATGACCGTGGAGATTAATGAAGGGTTTGCTATTGGGGATAGTCAATGTATTTTAAATTTGACTGAAGATATTATAGGTGGGATGAATCTTACCAATCCTTCAAATGTATTTTTGAAACGAGTTATGGCTGATGATCCCTTTATGGCAAGTGATAGTGTTGTTAGTTTAGGCGTGTGGACAATGGGTGGGGGATTGAATACAGCACGACAAGGACTAAGAGGTGGAGGGATACAAACTTCAGGATTCTGTGCTGGTGGGTACACTGGTACAAGTTCATTGATCACAGAAGAATACGATGGTACTTCTTGGGGTGCTTCCAATAATTTGAATAATCAAAGACATAATCATGGGGGTTGTGGTACCCTATCGGCAGGTTTAAATTTTGGTGGATATGATTCAAGTACGGGTTCTTTAAATTCTACTGAAGAATATGATGGGACATCTTGGGCATATGGTAATACATTACTTAATTCTGTTTATGAAATAACTGGATGCGGCACTCAAACGTCAGGACTGTGTTTTGGTGAATATAATGGTTCTCCAACTGCTGTTACTGAAGAATACGATGGTACAAGTTGGTCTGCAGGTGGTAATTTAAATGTTATCAGATGGCGTTCATCAAGCTGTGGAATACAAACTGCTGGTCTAAGTTTTGGAGGACTTAACGCTAGTTCTGAAAAAACTGATTCTACGGAAGAATATGATGGCACAAGTTGGACTACTGTTAATGATTTAAATCAAGTTAAACAAAATTCTTTTGGTACAGGTTCTCAAACAGCAGGACTAGATATTGGTGGACAAGATATAAATGCGCTACTTATTGATTCTTCAGAAGAATACGATGGAACTACTTGGTTGATTTCTAATAAGTTGAATGATGCTCGACAAAGACAGGGTGGTGCAGGAACTCAAACAGCTGGGGTCTCTTTTGGTGGGAATGATGGGGATTATACATCATCAACAGAACACTATGACAAAGTTACACCCACAGCAACTTTACAAGCCACTATAACCAGTACAGGTATTGGTGGATGGAGTTTAGGTGGGGATTTGAATGTTGGTAGAAGATATATTTGTGGTTTTGGTACTAGACCTGCTGGGGTAAGTACAGGAGGAACTTCTGGTGGACTTTTAGGAACTACAGAAGAATATAATGGTACGTCTTGGACTAATTCTAATTTATTGAATACAGCTAGAGGAGTTTTAGCTTGTGCAGGAACCCAAACAGCAGGTTTAAGTTTTGGTGGATGGTCTGGGTATTTATCTAATACAGAAGAATATGACGGGACATCTTGGACCGCTTCTAATGGTTTGAATACTGGAAGAAGTCACCATTTTGGGTGTGGGACTCAAACAGCCGCAGTGGCATCTGGTGGTAATGACGGTTCTGTTGTGTATTCTACTGAAGAATATGATGGAACTTCATGGGTGGTGGTTAACTCAATTATAGATATAGCTGATGCTCCTTCTAGTTTTGGAATTCAGACAGCTGCGGTATGTGTTGGTGGAGATAATGTAAATTATACCAACACACTTGAATATGATGGCACAACTTGGACGGTTGCTAACTCATGTTCTTCTGGAATAAGACATTGTGGAGCTTGTGGTATTCAAACTTCTGGACTAATAATAGCAGGAGATTGGTCCGAAGAATATGATGGTATTTCATGGTTTAATGCTACAAATAAAAATGTTTATGTATCGAATGGACTTTCAGGATGTGGGACTCAATCAGCAGGTCTTAGTTTTGGTGGATGGGGGGATCGTTATCTAGTCAACACAGAACATTATGATAAATCCACTCCACAAAACTTAAATCAATTAACATCTGGACAACTCACTTTTACTACAACGTATATTAGGTATGACTAATGGATATAGAAAATAGAACAAATATGGTAAAGAATGTCAGTTTTACGAAAACATATTCTGATTTCTCTACTGCGGCTTTGACAAATTCCATAGATTTAGTAACAGGTTTACCTTCTATAGCGTTGTTGAGTATCGAAGCAGAAGTAACTCAGGCTTTTACTAATTCGTTATCTCATTTACGCATGAATTTGTCAGATGATCTTATTATTGGAATGAATCTTACCAATATAAATAATAATCAAATAAGATCATTGGTAGATAATCCTTATATGGCTCCAGGTTCAAGTGAATCATTTGGTGTATGGACTATTGCTAATGATTTGAATACGGCAAGAAATAATTTGGGTGGTGCTGGAACACAATCTTCGGGTTTATGCTTTGGTGGTAATACTGGATCTTATTCTGCGGTAACTGAAGAATATGATGGTACAAATTGGACTGCTTCTAACAATATGAATACAGCTAGACAAGAATTAGCTGGATGTGGTACTCAATCAGCGGGATTGAGTTTTGGTGGGTATATAGCTACAGCGGTAGCAACTACAGAAGAATATGATGGAACAAGTTGGGCAGCTGCTAGTAATTTAAATACTGCAAGGCATTATTTAACTGGATTTGGAACTCAAACAGCAGGTGTATCTGCGGTAGGTCAAGCTACAATTAATGTAGCAACTACAGAAGAATATGATGGAACAAGTTGGGCAGTTGCTAATGATTCTAATGAAGCTCGTAGAATATTAGGTGGTTGTGGAACTCAATCTGCTGGATTAATCTTTGGTGGGTATATTTCAGCCAATGTTGATACAGTAGAGGAATATGATGGGACATCATGGGTGATTGCGGTCAGTTTAAATAATATTCTAAGAGCAGTTGGTGGATGTGGAACTCAATCAGCGGGACTCAGTTTTGGTGGTAATAATAATGTTTCGTTTGTATCATTAACAGAAGAATATGATGGTACGAGTTGGACATCTGTAAATGATATGAATACATCCATAGCTTACATGGCAGGAATTGGTACTCAATCTGCTGGATTATCCGCTGGTGGTTATATTTCTACATATTCTGCCATAACAGAAGAATATAATGATACTTCACCAGTTTCATCTATTCAGTTAAATGTAGAAAGTACAGGCATTGGTGCATGGACTATTGGTGGTGATATAGGTACAGATTGTGGGGGTTGGGCAGGTGCTGGGGATGGTACTCAATCAGATTCTATCGTAACTGGTGGTAATTTAAATGGTAGTGGGGCTAATGCTGGAGTATTGGTTTGTAAAGAATATGATGGAACATCTTGGAGTTCTGCTAATAATATTTTAACGGCAACATGGTCCCATTTTTGTATAGGTAATACTTCCTCTGCATTGGAAGGAGGGGGTTTTCCTGGTGGAAGTGCAATTGATGATGTAAACGAGTATGATGGGACAAGTTGGACTGTTGCTGCGTTGCTTTTATCAAATATAACCAGCATGGGAGCTGCAGGGACTCCTACTTCTGGTATTATATTTGGTGGTTCTGATGGTTCTAATTGGTTATCATCTTCTAATGAGTATGATGGGACTTCTTGGACAGTTGGTAATAGTTTGAACATTGCTAGGTCAGCTTCTTGTGGTTGTGGTACTCAGAATTCTACGTTAAGTGTAAGTGGAGTTAGTTTAGATTCTACAGAAGAACATGATGGGACATCATGGACAATTTCTAACAGTTTAAATGTGTTTAAAAGAACTTCTTGTTGTGGAAGTCTAACAGCGGCTTTAAGTGTAGCAGGATATGCGGATTCTACTTTAGCTTATTTAACTGATTGTGAAGAATACGATGGCACCTCTTGGATGAGTTGTAATTCATCAATACTACCAAGATATACTACATCTTCTTCTGGAACTCAATCTACAGGTTTAGTTTTTGGTGGTTATGAATATGGTCTAGTCACTTTGTCGGAACATTACGACAAAACAACACCACAAAACCTCAATCAATTAACGGCTGGATCAATTAAATTTAATCTATCTTATATAGAGTATTAATATGGAACTAAGAAAAAATACAGCAATAGTTACAACTACACATACTACAAAATCTTACTCAGATTTTTCTGCGGCTGCGGAGACAAATGAAATTGAATTGTTTACGTTACCTACGAAATCTTCTTTGTTATTTGTAGAAACGGAATTGTTGGAAGGTTTCAGCTTACCAAATAGTCAGGCGATATTGACTTTAACTGATTCTTTGATTGCAGGTAAAAACTTATCTTCTATGGGTAGTGTATATCATAAAGAAAGTTTGGTTTCTAATCCTAAATTATATGCTCCTAACACAGATACAGTGGGGGTGTGGTCAATTAGTGGTAGTATGAATGTTACTAGATATGTTCTAGCTGGATGTGGGACACAATCAGCGGGATTGAGTTTTGGAGGAGATACAGGACCAGATGTGTCTGATACGGAAGAATATGATGGGTCATCTTGGACTGTTGTTAATAGTCTAAATGCTATAAAGAGTAGATTAGCTGGAGCAGGTATACAATCAGCAGGACTTTCTTTCGGAGGTAGTGCTTCTTCTGTAGTTTCAAATGCAACTGAAGAATATGATGGAACTTGTTGGACTAATGTTAATACTTTAAATACTGCTAGAGATTATTTAGCTGGATGTGGGATTCAATCCGCAGCACTTTCTTTTGGAGGATATAGTGGGGGAAGCGTAGCCACAACTGAAGAATATGATGGAACAAGTTGGGCTGCTTCTAATAATTTAAATTTAGCTCGTGATGCTTTATTAGGTTATGGTACTCAATCAGCAGGTTTAAGTTGTGGTGGAAATGGATCATTATCAACTACTGAAGAATACGATGGTACTTCGTGGACTACCGTTAATAGTATGAATTTAGGTAGATATAGAGGATCTGGTTGTGGAACTCAAAGTGCTGGATTAAGTTTTGGCGGAGATGATTATCCTATATCAGCAGAAGAATACGATGGTACAAATTGGGTAGTAGTTAATTCTTTAAATGTTTCTAAATTATTTATGTCAGGATGTGGAACTCAAACAGCTGGTTTAGCTTTTGGAGGAACAGTATCTAACACAGGTACAGATACAGAACAATACAACTATGTGGCACCTTCTTTTGATATAAAGGCTACTTTAACGAGTACGGGTAAGGGATATTGGACAGTTGGTGGTGATATGAATCATATGATGCAGTTGTTTGGTATGTGTGGAACTCAAACATCTAGTGTGCGTTTTTGTGGTTCTAATCAGCATGGGTCAACTGGAAACAATACAGATAGTACGGAAGAATATAATGGTACAGCTTGGACTGACTCTAATAATGTAAATTTAGGTAAGTACGCAGTAGGTGGAACTGGAACACAGACAGCAGCATTGAAATTTGGTGGATATAACTATACGGATGTTACTGAAGAATATGATGGAACTTGTTGGACTACTGTTAATGCTATGAATTATTCACCATCTGGACCGATGGGGTGTGGAACTCAGACAGCTACATTAGCTTTTGGGGGGTATAATTCTAGTTATTTAGCAACTACTGAAGAATACGATGGTACTTCTTGGGTAACTGTGAATGATGCCCTTTCAGATAGAGTTTCTGGTGTTCTTTTTGGTGTTCAGACCAATGGTGTTCTTTTTGGTGGGGGGACTTCTGAAAATAGTGTCGTAACGGAAGAATATGATGGCACTAATTGGATTGCATCTAATAATTTAAACATTGCAAGACAGTCTCCTTCTGGTTGTGGATTACAGACAGCAGGGTTATGTTCCGGTGGTGCAGATAGTTATAATACAAATATGAAGAAGTCTTGTGAACAATATGATGGTGTTTGGGTAATGAGTGAAGATATGCTTTCTGTTAATTATAGACATGGTGGATGCGGGACTCAAACTGCTGGTTTAGTGGCAGGTGGTACTACTCAATCTGGTTCTGGTTTGTATTCAGTTTCAGGAGCAACAGAACATTACGACAAAGATACAGCAGCAGATTTAGATGAATTAACTTCAGGTTCTATTAAATTTAAACTCAAATATATCGAGTATCAATAATGAAACAGAATATTTTTGATTTAGAAGTAGGTGATAATAAAATAGTATTAACCCATGAAGATTTGGGTCATAGGCTATTAAAACTTCCTATAGCAAGATTACCAAAAGATTCATATCTTTTGAATATAGGTTGTGAAGTAATACGTCCATTTGTGGGGTCTGTTGCACCATCATTATCTTCACCCACTGTTTCTGTAAGTGATGTTAATTTGTTTTCTATTGTTTACAGATTTAAAATAGGGGATTCAGATGATGTAAACTATTTTATGGATGAAATAGCTCCAGATACACCTGGTGAGTATGGTGCAAATGATGGTGCATATTTTAGTAGTCCTGAAGCATTTGATACTCCTGTTGATATTTACTTGGAAAGTAATGTTATTCCCAGAACATGGACTTTCAGTGGGGATTTGAATACTGCAATGTCACATTCAGCAGGATGTGGGACTCAATCAGCTGGATTATGTTTTAAGTCTGCTATTACTGAAGAATATAATGGAGTTACTTGGACTGCTTCTAACGCTTTGAATACTTCATCTACTTTAATGGCTGGGGCTGGAACTCAAACAGCAGGATTGAAAGCGGGTGGTACTGGAGGGTCTAAGAATGAAACTGAAGAGTATGATGGTACCTCTTGGGCTGCTTCTAATGCTCTGAATGTGAGTAGACAAGAATTATATGGAGCTGGTATTCAAACAGCAGCATTGAGTATAGGTGGTTATACTCCTGCTATGGCTACAACAGAAGAATATGATGGAACAAGTTGGACCCAAACAAATGATTTGAATATAGCAAGATGGGGAAATCCTGCTTCAGGCACACAAACAGCGGCTTTAACATTTTGTGGATATGGTACTACTAATCTTTATTCTACAGAAGAATATAATGGATCAACTTGGACAATGGCTAATGATAATGTGTTAGGGGGGTATGAAGGTGGAGGATGTGGATTAGTATCTGCTGCATTAAGTTTTAATCTGGCAAATGCCAAAAAATCTAGTTCAGAATATGATGGAACAACTTGGTTAATGTCTAATACTACAAATGTAAGTAGATTTACATTGACAGGATTTGGATCACAATCTTCAGCTGTGAGTGTCGGAGGGTATTATGATAGTCTTCCTTCTACCTATACAGAAGAATACAACGAAATAGATCCCTCACAAGTTGCAATTGATGGAATGATGGTTTTAACTTTTACAGTTTATTAAAGGTGAATGGTTATGTTACAAAACATTATAGAATTAACCACAGGAATAAATAAGGTCACTATAGATTATAGGGATTTAAGTTTGAATAGACAAACATTCCCCATAGCCAGATTACCTTCTAAATCATATTTGTATAACTTGACAATTGATGTGATAAGACCGTTTAAAGGATCACCAGTTCCAAGTAATGCTCCCCCGTCTATTTCTGTTAGTGATATAAATAGTTATTCATTTCTATACAGATTCAAGCTAGGTAAACCGAATGACACTGATTACTACATGACTGAAATAGAACCAGAAACAGTTGGTGAGTATGGTGTGAATAGTGGCTCTTATTTTAGTAGTCCGGTAGCGGAAGATGTTCCGGTTGATATTTACTTGGAAAGTAATGTTATTCCTAGAACATGGACTTTCGGTGGTTTTACTAATACACCCAGACGTTATTCCGCAGGAGCAGGAACCCAAACGGCAAGTTTATATGTTGGTGGTTCTACAGGTACTATATCTGCTGTAACAGAGGAATATAATGGTACATCTTGGGCATCTGCTAATAACATAAATACAGCTAATTATAAGTTAGTGGGTTGTGGAACTCAATCAGCTGGTCTAATTTTTAATGGCAATACAGGTAGTTATGCTGTTCTTACTGAGGAATATGATGGAACAAGTTGGGCAAATGGGAATAATGCTAATGTGGCTAGACAGGCCCTTGCAGGTTGTGGGATTCAAACGGCAGCTTTAAGTTTTGGGGGTTCTATAGCAACTAAACTTTCTACAACAGAAGAATATGATGGTACATCTTGGGTAGTATCTAATACTCTGAATGAGGGAAAAGATCATTTGGCGGGTAATGGTACTCAAACTGCTGGATTAACTTGTGGTGGGTATAATGGTTCAGCTTATACTGGTTCTGTAGAGGAATATGATGGTTCTGTTTGGAGTGTAGGGATTTATATTTCAGCATATTATATGCAAAGTTTTGGAGTACAAGGTGCTACTGTCTTTTTAGCTTGGCAAGGTGAGTGGACATTTGAATATGATGGTACTTCTTACATGTCAGGTGTAAGTCTCAACTATAACTCTACTTCATACCCTTCTACTACAGGTATGCTATCCGCTGGTTTATTATTTGGAACAAATACTGGTTATGATGCACACTTAACAGAAGAATACAACGAAATAGATCCAAACTCAATTGCAATTTCAGGTTTAATGACTCTTAATTTTACGGTGAGCTAGATGAAAAAATTAAATTTAACAGAATTAGTCCCTGGTCTGAACCAAATAGTCATTAAGCAAAAAGACCTGGAAACCAGATCAGGAAAAATACCAATAGCAAGATTACCTGTTGGATCTTATTTATATGGAATTAAGGCAGATGTAGACCAACCATTTACGGCTTCTGCAGTTTCAAGTACTGTCCCTGCATCTGTTTTAGGGACAGATATAAATACATATTCCACTTCTTATCGTTTTAAGATAGGAACAAGTAGTAATAAAGATCATTTCATGGAGGAAATAAATCCAACAACCGAAGGGGAATATGGTATCAATAGTGGTGAATATTTTGATGATCCTACTATGTTTGATGTCCCTTATACTATTTATTTGGATAGTTCAATTATTCCTAGAACATGGACTTTCGGTGGGGATTTGAATACTGCAAGAGATGTTTTAGGTGGATGTGGTACACAAACGGCAGGTTTAAGTTTTGGAGGTAGAGATGTATTAGGAGCCACATCATCAGGTACTGAAGAATACGATGGTGCTTCGTGGACTGCTTCTAATAATTTAAACACAGCTAGATGGGGTTTGGGAGGTGTTGGAACTCAATCGGCTGGTTTGAGTTTTGGAGGAAGTGTCACTCTTACTACTACAGAAGAATATGATGGAACAAGTTGGGCTGCTGCTAATGGTTTAAATACAGGTAGGCGTGGGGTAATAGGATGTGGTACTCAAACAGCCGGATTAAGTTTTGGTGGGTATGATACTTATATGAGTGTTACAGAAGAATATGATGGGACTTCTTGGGCTGCTTCTAATGATTTAAATAGAGCAAAAAGTTGGATGGCAGGATGTGGTACGCAAACAGCAGCTTTGGGTATTGGGGGGAATACAGCTGCGGGTGCAATTTATGATACAGAAGAATATAATGGATCTAATTGGTCAGTAGGAAATGATTTAAATATTCCAAGAAAAAATTGTGGTGGGTGTGGAATTCAATCAGCAGGGTTAAGCTTTGGTGGGAATGGTGATAATGTCTTAGGTAGTACAGAAGAATATAATGGATCAGTTTGGGTTTTTTCAAATAATATGAATCTAATCAAATTATATTTAGCAAGTTCGGGGACCCAAACAGCAGGATTATGTTTTGGTGGAGAAAATAATGAAACAGTAAAGATACCAATCACAGAAGAATACAACGAAATAGATATAACATCAGTAGCAATCAATGGAATGATGACCTTATCATTTTTGGTTTATTAAGAGGGAAATCATGTTACAAAATTTAATTACCTTGAAAAAGGGTGTCAATAAAATAGTTATAGAACAAGATGACCTTGGAGTTTTAAACCAGAAATATAGTATTGCTAGAATTCCGGTAGGTCTATCTTTACTAAATTTAAGGGCTGAAGTGGATCAAGCTTTTGTAGGTTCGGCAATGCCTAGTAGTTCGGGAGCTACTGTACATCAGGCTGATGTAAATGTTTATAGTATGTCTTATAGATTTTCAATAGGAACTAAAGAAGATCCTGATTATTTTCTTTCTGAAATAAATCCAACTGTTCCTGGTGTATATGGGGCAAACAGTGGTGATTATTTCAGTAGTCCTACAACAGCAGAAGTTCCTATAAACGTTCATTTGAAAAGTAATGTTATTCCTAGAACATGGACTTTCGGTGGGGATTTGAATACTGCTAGGTCTTATATATCAGGATGCGGTAATCAATCAGCGGCATTAAGTTTTGGTGGGAGTGGACCTTCTGTGGTAACAGAAGAATATGATGGGTCATCTTGGACTGCTAGTAATAATTTAAATACAGCTAGAGATAAATTGGGTGGATGTGGGACCCAAACAGCAGGTTTATCAATTGGCGGTGATACTGGAACAAGAACTGCAGTAACAGAAGAATATGGGGGAACATCTTGGGTAAATTCTAATAATTTAAATACAGTCCGTAGTCAATCCGGTGCTGCTGGAACCCAAACAGCAGGTTTAAGTTTTGGGGGTTATGCTACTATAGAATATAGTTCGATAACGGAAGAATATGATGGCACCTCATGGATTGAAGGTAATGGTTTAAATACAGGAAGGCGTGGATTAAACGGTTGTGGTACCCAAACAGCTGCTTTAAGTTTTGGTGGGTATGATTCTACATTTACAGGTGTATGTGAAGGATATGATGGTTCTACATGGTCTGCTGCTAACTCTTTGAATATAGGGCGCAATCATGCTGCTACAGCAGGGACACAAACAGCGGCTTTAAGTATTGCAGGTTATGACGGTACTCAGAGTACATCGACTACAGAAGAATATAACGGAACATCTTGGGCTATTTCTAATAGTTCTAATATAATAGGTTATAGCTTATGGGGTTGTGGTAGTCAATCTATTGCATTAAAATTTGGAGGTGTTGGTTCTAGTGCTTCAATCACAGAAGAATACAACGAAATAGACATTTCTACAATAGCAATAACTGGAAAAATGGTTTTGAATTTTACTTTAATATAGGAATTGGCAAATGCAAAAATCAAATCTAACGGATCTACATATAGGTCTAAATAAAATAGTAATTACTCAAGATATGTTAGATGTTGTATCTGGTAAGATTCCTATTGCAAGGATTCCTCCAGGTCGGTATCTAATAGACTTGTTATGTGATGTAGAACAACCCTTTGTTGCCTCTGCTATTCCAAGTAATGTTCTGGCATCAGTACCTGCTAGTGATCTTAATACATATTCCATGTCTTATAGGTTTAAGTTGGGGATAGCTTCTGATGAGGATTATTTCATGGAAGAAATAAATCCAACTGTTATTGGAGAATATGGAGCTAACAGTGGTACTTATTTTGATGATCCTACTAATTTTGAAGTTCCTTGTAATATACATTTGGATAGTTCGATTATTCCTAGAACATGGACTTTCGGTGGGGATTTAAATACTGCTCGATATGCTACAGCTGGTTGCGGAACTCAAACATCAGGATTGTGTTTTGGTGGAACTAATGGTTCTATATTCATAGCTCCTACAGAAGAATATGATGGATCATCTTGGACAACTACTAATAATTTAAATACAGCTAGGTCTTACTTAACAGGGTTTGGGACTCAAACAGCAGGATTGTCTGCGGCTGGTGGAGTTAGTCCTTATAACCAAACTGAAGAATATGATGGAACTTGTTGGGCTGCTTCTAATAACCTGAATCTTGGAAGGACTTATTCTGCTGGTTTTGGAATTCAATCAGCAGGAGTTTGTTGTGCGGGAGGTAATCCTGAAACAACTTCTACAGAAGAATATGACGGAACTTCATGGACTGCTGTTAATGATACTAATGAAGCTAAAAACGGTCATACTTCATTTGGAATTCAATCAGCAGGAGTCTCTTGTGGAGGTCAAGATCCAGCATTATCGTCCCATACAGAAGAATATAATGGGACAAATTGGGTATATTCCAATGATCTTAATGTGGCTAGAGGGCGTTTATCAAGTGCAGGTTTTCAAACATCTGGTCTTTCTTTTGGGGCATCTACTGGAAGCACAACTGAAGAATATGATGGATCAACTTGGATATATTCCAATGATGTGAATTTTGGGGTTGGTTATGCTGCTGGCTTTGGAACTCAATCTGCTGCTATTAGAGCGGGTTGTTATATAACCACGATAACAGAAGAATACAATGAAATAGATATGCAAACAGTAGTTTTGTCAGGAAAAATGGTTTTGAATTTTACAGTTAGTTAATGGTATAAGGGAATACAGGAAACTGTATTATTTACAAAAAACTTTTTTATAGAGAGGATTTTAGACATGGCATTAGGATTAGTTAAAGTACCGAAAATTTACAAGGGTTTGATGACATCTGCTGACAAACAAGTTTTTTCCAATGTAAAGGTTAAAACTACTGGAAGTGGAGAGGCTTTAATTAAATTTAATTACACTGATGAGACATATTTCCGTCAGTGGATAACTAGGGTCAATGCTACTGAAGTAACTGGAAAATCTTCAAGAATTTCAGAAGCAGTTAAAATGGAAGCTGGTTCTATGGAAGAAAGATTAGATGACTCTTTTACATTTAATCATATCAATCTTTTACTTATAGCAGGAATTTATAATGCACTTCCTACTGCAACACAAGATGCTATTGTTCCTGCTAAATTGAAAGCAGTTTTGGATGGATTTATTACTATCCGTACCAACAAACCTGAACTATTTCCGCTTGATCTTAAAGATAACTTTATTGATACAGTTCAACAAACTATATTACGAGATGAAGCAATTAAGGATATAGTTAAGGTTATTGATGCAGAAGAAGATGATATTTAAATGATAAACCCAATAGAGGGTTGGTTTTAGTACAACCCTCTATTTTTCTGAGAGACTTTAAAAATGATAAGTGGACAATTACTATCACACAAAGTGGCAAAAAGTATATTTCAACAGCTTAGTACAGATTATGATGAAGCTGACGAGGTTAAAATAGTCTCGAAGAAACTTACCATTGGCTATGAAGATATAACTGGGTCTAGGGAAGTTCCTATCACTATTACAAACCTTCCTGAAAAATCCGTTTTGATGCATTGCCAAATTTATATGACAGAAGTTTTTTCGGGTTCAGGCATCTATGCTCATTTGAATCTCGGATTAGGTACTATTGAGACTGATGAAATAGATTTTCCCGAAACTTATAATTACAAACAATTGGTTTTTAGCGATCTTGTTCTTGATACATTGGGGGTAAATGATGCTCAAGGAGAGATTAGTGGAAGTAATGCTTCAAAACGCCTAAATAGAAATCGAAATAGTTTAGTGGCTTATTTTAGTTCCCTTGGAGTTTGGACTGTTAGTAATGATATGAATTTTACCCGTTTTGCGTTAACTGGATTTGGTTCACAAACTGCGGCTGTTGGTGTTAGTGGAAGTTCTGCTGGTGGTGGATCTCCTCAAAATGATACAATGGAATATGATGGAACATCTTGGACAGCTGTAAATGATTGTATTACAGCTACTTATAATGCAGGGTCTTTTGGGGTTCAGACTGCTGGAGTAAAAATGGGAGGTACTTCAGGACCAGGAACTTCTGAAGAATATGATGGAACATCTTGGACAGCTAGTAATAATATGAATGTATCTAGGTATGGACTCCGTGGGGTTGGTTATAATACAGCCGGTATGGGTTTTGGGGGAACTACTGGTTCAGGAAGTTTAGCATCTACTGAAGAATATGATGGTACATCATGGACGGTTGTAAACGATTTGAATGTATCTAGGGTGGGTGGAATAGGTTTTGGTTTGGATACTTCAAGTGCTGTAACAAGTCAAGGTCATACAGGAGATGTTTATACTTATAGTTCTGAGGAGTATGATTCTACTAATTGGGCTATGGCTAATAATCATTTGATTCAATCAACGAATTCTGTGTCATTTGGAACAAGAGACTTTGGTGTAAGTGCAGGGTATTATGCTGCTGCTATATATTCATCCACACACGAATATGATGGAACTTCTTGGATAACTTCAAATGATTTAAATATAGGTCGTTATGGATCGGGAGCAGCAGGTGTTCCATCATCAGGAGTGCATTTTGGTGGATGGACAGGGGCTATATCTGATGTCACTGAAGAATACGATACAGCATCTCTCTCAGACTTAACACAAGGTTCTTTAGAACTTTATCTTACATATACTTATCAATAAGGAATTTGCCATGAAGGGTGGAATATTAATAAAAGAATTGGATGATATTTATAAACAACTTCAACCTGTTTATGGTATCCCAGATGAAATTCAAATAGAACATAAAAAGGTGACATTGGATTACACTGATATTACTGGTGGGAAATCAACAGAGATTACTCTTACAGATATTCCAGCCAATTGTGTGCTGATTCATTCAAGCCTGTATATGTCTACTATTTTTTCCAATGGTGGTTCCTTATATGCAAAGTTTAGTTTGGGATTAGGAACCGATGAAGCTTCAGGTATTGATTATCCTGAAACTTATGAATATAGAAAACTAATTTTTGATTCACTGGATCTTGATACTTTAGGTGTGAATTATCCTAATGGACAGATCAGTGGTTCTGATGCAGATAAAACATTAAATCAATATCAAAATACAGTAGTTGCTTATTTCGATACATTAGGGGTTTGGACCACTTCTAATGATTTGAATACTGCTAGATATTATTTGGAAGGTTTTGGAACTTTGAGTGCTGGTGTGAGTGTTGGTGGGTATAATGGAAGTATAACATTAACTACCACTGAAGAATATGATGGAACTTCTTGGACTACCTCAAACGCTTTGCTTACAGCAAGGCGAAATTTGATTAGTTTCGGATTGCAAACAGCAGGANTGAGTGCAGGTGGATTTTCACTCTTGACTACTACTGAAGAGTATGATGGAACTTCATGGGTTGCTAGTAATAACATGAATACGGGTAAGCGGTCATTTGCTGGTTGTGGTATTCAAACAGCAGGATTGAGTATTGCAGGATTTACTGGTATTCCATCAGCAATTACTGAAGAATATGATGGCACATCTTGGGCTAATAGTAATGATACTAATGTTGCAAGAAGTGCGCCTATGGGTTTTGGATTGCAAACATCTGGTTTGTGTTGCGGTGGATATAGTTCTTCTTCAACAGAAGAATATAATGGTTCTGTTTGGGTTATGTCTAATGATATGCAACTTGGTAGAGAAGAATTTACAGCTTGTGGTACTCAAACGGCAGGCTTGTGCTGTGGAGGTAATGGTCCTTTAAGTTCAGCGGAAGAATACGATGGAACATTTTGGATATCTACTAATGATATGAATGTTGCTAGAAAATATTTGGGTGGATTAGGAATACAAAAAGCATGTGTAGTTTTTGGTAATGATGGACCCAGTGCAACCACAGAAGAATACGATCCAGCATATCTATCAGACTTAACACAAGGTTCTTTAGAACTTTATCTTACATATACTTATCAAGGATAATACAATGGGCGTTATACCATACGATATAGGAAATCAAATTTATAAACAGTTAGTTGGTGTGATTGGAGAAACTAACGAACCTGTTATTGAATCATTATCATTATCTGTTGATTATACTGATTTAAATGCTGGAAAATCAATGGATATTACTTTAGCAAAAATACCTGAAAATTGCTTCCTACTTCATTCTCAAGCCTATGTGACTACAGTATTTTCCAATGGTTCTGTATATGCAAAATTAAGTGTGGGGTTAGGTACGGATGAATCCACAAGTATTGAGTATCCTGTGACATATCCTTATAAAGATTTAGTGTTTCAATCTATGGATTTGGATACAGTTGGTGAGAATGACGCTCAAGGAGTTATAACAGGAGATACAGCTAACAAACAATTGAACAAATTTCAAAATACATTGGTTGCAAAATTTGAAATGTTAGGTCAATGGACAGTTGGTAATAATTTGAATACTGCTAGAGAAGAATTGGCAGGAGCTGGAACTCAAACAGCAGGGTTAAGTTTTGGTGGTTATACTACTGTTGTTGTAACTACAACTGAAGAATATGACGGAACTTCTTGGACAGCTTCTAATGGTTTGAATACAGCCAGGAGAGGATTGGCAGGAGCAGGTACTCTAACAGCTGGATTAAGTGTGGCTGGTTATACTACTGGCAATGTTGCCACAACAGAAGAATACGATGGAACTTCATGGGCAGCCTCTAACAATAGAAATACAGCAAGTAGAACTCTTGCAGGATGTGGAACACAGACAGCAGGTCTTAGTTTTGGTGGATATGAAGGGGCTGGAGGTGGTACTGGTCAGGGTTCTAAGACTGAAGAATATGACGGAACCTCTTGGACAGCATCAAATGATATGAATGTTACAGGTCAATTGTTAGCCGGATGTGGTATACAAACAGTTGGATTACGTATTGGTGGCTATATGACTGGGAATATACCTGTTGACACCACAGAAGAATACAATGGAACTACTTGGACTCTTTCTAATGTTCTTAGTTCTACAAGATATGGTCTTGGAGGTTGTGGTACTCAAACATCAGGATTAAGTTTTGGAGGTTATGGGTACTCCGCAGATACAGAAGAATATGATGGAAACGTATGGACTACTTCTAATAATATGAATACTGCTAGAGCTGGTTTAGCAGGAGCTGGTACTCAAACATCAGGGTTGAGTTTTGGTGGTACTACAGGGTCTGTAAGCCTTGTTACAGAAGAATATGATCCATCATACTTGGCAGACTTAACACAAGGTTCTTTAGAACTTTATCTTACATATACATATATTTAATTGGGGTAGAGATTATGCCTTCAGGTAGAATTTTAACACACAGGTTGGATGATATACACAACCAACTTAAAGTTTTGTATGGATTAGGGAACGAAACTATAATAGAATCTAAACGACTACATATAGATTATAGTGACCTGTCTAATAAAACAATGAATGTTACTGTAGCAGATATACCAGAGAAATGCACTTTACTCCATTCTCAATGTTATGTTAGTACGGTTTTTTCTAACGGTGCTTTTTATCCACGTATGAATGTAGGATTGGGTACTTATGAAGCAGAAGATGATCCTAGTGATTTACCGGATAACGTTTATAATAAATTAGTATTTGACAATTTGGAATTAAGTGTAGCAGGTGAAAATAATGCTCAAGGTGATATTAGTGCTACTACAGCAAGCAAACTTTTAAACAAGTTTAATAATACCATAGTTACTCAATTTACGGCTTTAGGTGGGTGGACAGTTAGTAATGATTTGAATACTGCAATAGGTTATTTAGCGGGTTGTGGAACTCAAACAGCAGGACTTTCTTTTGGTGGAGGTGCTCCAATTGTTGTAGCAACTACAGAGGAATATGATGGAACTTCATGGGCAGCTTCTAATAATATGAATACAGCTCGTAGGGCTTTAGGTGGTTGTGGAACACCGCTTTCTGGATTAAGTTTTGGTGGTTATACTACCGTTGCTGTAGCAACGACAGAAGAATATGATGGTACATCTTGGGTTGCCAGCAATAACATGAATTCATCTCTTTATGATACAGCGGGATTGGG
>JGI11705J14877_10000930_pt1 | contig 17474 bp, 15 predicted proteins | sample Etolaghawater15m_FD_14877 | JGI IMG/M metagenome (IMG submission 14877)
GGCCTCCTCTTGAAAAGAGGCTGTGTAGACTTTGTTGTTGGCAATCCTCAATCCGTCAATATCGTTGATGATAAAGGTGTGATCACGCACAGAGTCAAGAAAGTTCAGAGCCAGGGTGTCCAGCGGTGGGTTGGCACGCATAAAGATAGTATCGAAACCGGCCAGGGGGAGCAGAAGTTTTTTAAATTCCACATTCCGGTAAAAGGAAGGTATGTTTTGTGAAATTTTACCTTTTACCGCAACATTGCAGAAAGCACTGGTAATGCTTTCCCGGATGGTCAGCTTATTTGGTGTTGTAATGGCGACCAGATATCCCCTGTTAACGCACTCATGAATCAGTCTGAGCGTGGTATCTGTTTCGGGGGTTACCCGTTCCCATGGGTACATGATAAAACAAATTTTCATAGTAATGCGATCATCCTTTGCCCTGCCGATAGAGTTGTTTTGGTATTCCTGTACATTCTGTAAGGTAAAGCCTTTGAGGCAGAACTTCATACATTTTTAACACCCTTACTGCACCATAAAATATTAGCTGTTGAATAATTGTCTGTGGTTTGGATGAGTTCTGGGAATGATTCGTTGTCTCTGTTCCTGGTTGACTGCGGAAAAGAATATACTATTTCCGGATCAAACCAGGAACAGAAAAACAAGAATAGAGAGTTGCAGAATGGGGTTATGACATGTCGAGTTATGTGATGCTTATTTTTTTTCTCTTACTATCACCGGTTTTAGGAATTCGTATTTCCAGTACTCCCTTTTTAAAAGAGGCTTTAACCTGATCACTGTTCACCGCACCAGGAAGCTGAAAACTGCGGGAGAATGAGCCATATGAGCGCTCGACCCGATGGTAATTTTTCTTTTCAATTTTCTCCTCCTGCTTTTTCTCACCGGAGAGGGTCAGGATGCTATCGTTGATGGAAACATTGAGATCCTCTTTGCTGATGCCAGGGATATCTGCCTTTACCACAATGGTGTCATCTTCCTCGAAAATATCAACAGAGGGAGAAATGTCAGCCATTGTGGGAAAAGGACTGCCTGACCACATGGTCGGGTGAGTCATCATTGAAAAGGGATGACTGGGAAACCTTTCGAAGAGCTTAGCCATCTCATCGAAAAAAGAAACGGGTCGTTTTTCTTCTTTCTTTGCCATGATGTATCCTCCATGCTGAGAGTGAATAAATGTTGACCGATATTAGTATCGGCAACATACCATAAGGATATCTTGTAACAATGTTAACTGCAAATCATGTGCCATTGTTGTTATCTGCAGGTGGGTGGTCAGGGATCAGGTGGCTACATTTTGTGGGAGATATGTTTCTGGTCGGTAGAATGAGTAGCTTGCAGACCGTATTGAGTATCGTTGTCGGGAAGTAGTATTAATAAAAAAGAACCTGTGGCTTTTGTGTTGCATTTGTAGGTTGTCGAAATAAAATAGTATTTTCTGGTGTATAGTATGGGGCTCCGCTTCCGGCGAATGTTCTGGTCGTACAGAACGGTTACATGCCTCCAAGTTTTGGCAGTACTGCAGCGGCAAAACTTAAAACAAAGAAGAAACCGCACATATCGGTGACTGTTGTCAGCAGGGGGCTGGAAACCAGGGCAGGGTCGAGTTTTAACCGTTTGAGAAGCAGGGGCAACATACCACCCAGAGTGACAGATACCAGGGTGTTAGCAGCCAGGGCTCCACCCACTACGAGGCCGAGCCAGGCATTGCCCTTCCAGAAATAGGCAATGGAGCCTAGAAGTACTCCCAGGACAGCACCATTAATTATACCCACTCTGGCCTCCTTGGCCAGTACCCACAGAATCTCCCCTGGACGGACGAGTCCCAGCGAAAGTTCTCTCATGGAAACAGCTACGGCCTGGTTGCCGGAACAGCCACTCATGTCACTGACCATGGGAAGAAAAACTGCCAGGGTGATCACTGCTGCCAGGGTGTCCTGATACATGGCAATGACACTTGCGGCCATGATATTGAGAACGATATTGACACTTAGCCAGGAGAGCCTGCGCCCGGAACGGGTGAGCAGCGGCATGGTTCGAAACTCTTCGCCACCGACAATACCACTCAGGTTGAGAAAATTCTTTGTTTTTCGCTTATTGATGGCCTCTTCAATAGCTCCCGGCAATACCACTCCCACAAGCCGCTTTTCTTCGTCGACAACAGGCACGCCAAAAAAGTGATGTTCTTCAAAGAAATCTTCCAGTTCGGCAAGCGACGCCTTATCTGAGACGCTTAAGGGCGAGCTGATCATTATCTGAGAAAGAGGTGTTTTTCGCGAAGGAAAAAGGAGGTCGTGCATCTGAAGGATTCCACTCAGTTTTCCTTTTCGATCAACAACATAAAAATACTGGACATGGTATCCGCCATACTCTTCACGGTTGGCCTGCATGTCGTCGAGTACATCCTGGATAGTTTTGTCGCTCGTGTAGGAGAGAAACTCAGAAATCATCAGTCCACCGGCACAATCCGAATCGTACTCAAGGAGCATCCGGGCCTCTCTGGCCTCTTCCTGGTCCATCTCTGCAAGGATTGCCCGACTGGTGTCTTCATCCATCTCCCCGAGAACATCGACAAGGTGATCGCTGTCCAGCTCCTCCATAATGGCAGCCGCCTGATTCGATGGCATTTCCTCCACCAGATCTGCAGCCTGAGCTTCGGGGATATCTTCAATGACGTCGGCGGCATCTTCGGGACTGAGAAGAGTGAAGAGCTGGAGTCGTGTCTCTTCCGGAAGCCGTGAAATGGTTCTTGCCGTCTCGGATGGACTCAGGGTATCAATGTATTCAAGCAGGGCTGCACTGTTTTTCGTGGTGATCAGTTCAGCGACCTGTTGCCAGGAAGTTTTTTCATTGCTCATTTTTGCCTCGTGTTTGTGCAACTGTTTTTCATTGAGAAACAGTTCAACTTAATTGTTCAGTCTTGGATATGTTTTCCCGCAGGTCCACTGGTAACAACGGCATAGCCCCTTTTTGGGAACAGACAAACGCTGCAACTCTGTTTGCGTGATCGTTGATCGTTGACAGGTTGTATCCTTTCAGTAAGCCAAGGGCAGTTGCGGCAGTGAAGGAGTCGCCGGCACCTATGGTGTCCACGATATTGGTGGGGCACCCAGGATGACTGGATATATCAGCAGGGGATACTAAAAGGCTCCCCTTCCCACCGCGGGTGAGGACCGCTAACTGCAGGTTATATTTTTCTACCAGTTTTTTCAGGAGAGAACTTTCATCACCTTTGATGTCGTTTATGACTCCAAGCACCTCGAGTTCTTCGTTGTTTAATTTTAGAACATTCGCCAGTTTTAGAGAATTTTGTATTATTTCAGTGGTGTAGAAATGCTGTCTCAGATTGATGTCAAAAATTCTAAGGGTATCAGGCCGGGTAGCCTGCAAAAATGAAACAATTGCCAGGCGCGCCTTGGGGGAACGTTGTCCAAGACTGCCGAAACAGATGGCATCCACCTCTTTTGCCAGGGACAGGGTCGGTTCAGCCAAAGTTAGGTGATCCCAGGCCACGTCATCAGGAAAAGAATACGATGCGACACCTTTGTCATCCACATTGGCAAGCACATATCCGGTAACAGATCCTTCACGAACGGTAATGTACCTTGTCGACATCTTTCGTTTTTCCAGCACTGCCAAGGCTGCTTTCCCACGCCTGTCATCCCCCACGGTCGAGATGGCGTAGCCCTTTGCACCCAAGCTATTTGCATGATAAGAAAAATTGACAGGTGCGCCACCCAGTTCCTCGGACTCCTCTAAAACATCCCAAAGAAGTTCACCTATTCCTGCAATGATAAATTTGTTCATGGTTTTTATTGTATACTGAGATTCATACAGTTCGTCGCGTAGAAAGAGACTATTCTCTGTTGTGAATACTGGAGCGGCCTGGATGAAATAATGAAAATGGCGATTCGACACATAGTGGTAAAATCTACGTTACCGACAAAAAGAGTTACTGATCTGTCAACCAGTAGAACTGGTATGGCGGAATGACCAGATCCGCTTTAAACATTGCCGGTTTTTCACCTGAATACAGGTCGCGAATAGTATCGTTGCGAAAATATGCTTTGCGGCCAATATCTTCGAGATTCAGATGTTGTGGTACACTGTCAAAATTCGCCACAACTAATACTCTGTTCGTCGGCTGAATGTACTCAAATCGTGCAAAAACGAAGAGATGTGGGTTTTCGACATCAAGTAGTTCACGGTTGTTAAAATCAGCAAAGGCTGATATCTCTTTGCGTACTGCTATCATTTTCTTCAAGGCGGAAAAGAGCTTGTATTCCACAGTACCTGGGGTGTTCCGCAGTTCAGCTTTCTCCCAGTTGATATGGGGACGATGGGCCCAGCGGCTGTCGTTGGCCTTGGCCGGATCTTCAAGATAGCTGTTGTCGTTCAGTGTGCCTATTTCATCCCCGTAGTACAGCAGGGGAATTCCTCCAAAGGACATGATCAGACTGTGCAATAATAAAATAGTTTTAATGGCATCCTCAGTTTCCGCTTGATCACCGGAATCCAATGCCGCCTCCAATCCAACCAGTGAAGCAAGTGATCCGGAAATACGGGTATCGCCGGTCTTGTCATTGTGGCCAAAAGGAAGGCCTCGGGATGAGGAATCACCATATTTTCCGGTATAATAGTCTATCAGAAACTGACGATGAGCATGCGGCTCGTAATCCACTGCCCGGATGTCATTATCATCATAGCCAAGACCGATATCATCATGGCAGCGTACGTAATTGAGCCAGGTGGCACGTTCGAGTTTGTCTGGCAGACTTTTTATGCCCTGCGTCAGCAACCTGGCATTCTTTGTCGCAACCGCATCCCACAGCAATGCCATAAGACTGGCGTTATAGGCTATTTCACATTCTTTGGCGTTGATAGCATCCTCTCCGAAATACTTGGTGATTTCGACTGGGGCAACTATGGCTTCAGCAATAAACAATACGCCAGGAGCTGTAACCTGACAGCAGTCTTTCATCAGTTGCAGCAGAAGGTGTGCTTCACGTTCGTTTTGACAGATACTGCCGATTTTTTTCCACAGGAAGGCAACTGCATCGAGGCGCAGAATATCAGCGCCCTGATTTGCCCAATACAAAATGATATCGACCATTTCAATAAATACCGCAGGATTGCTGTAGTTCAGATCCCACTGGTAGTCGTTGAAAACGGTCATAACCCACTTGCCCATGTCCTCGTCCCAGGTGAAGTTACCTGAAGACGTTTCCGGAAATACCTCCGGCATGGTAACTTCAAACATATCAGGTACTTCTCGGTTGTCAAAAATATAGTAATACTCCTGATAGGTCGGGTCTCCATTCTTTGCTTTTTGTGCCCACTCATGTTCATTGGAAGTGTGATTGAGTACGACATCAAGAGTCAGGAGAATCCCATGTTTTTGAAATTCCCCGGCAAGATTATGGAGATCTTTCAGACTGCCGAAGCGTTGGTCTATCTGGCGAAAATCACTCACAGCATAGCCACCGTCACTTGCACCCTGCGGACAGACCATCATCGGCATGAGATGGATCATATTGACTCCGAGTTCCAGAAAATAGTGGACGCGTTGCTGTAATTCAGACAAGTTTTTAGCATATCCATCTGCATACTGTGCCATGCCGACCCATTCCTGACTGAGAAACCAGTTGTGGTCGTTTTCGCGTGCAAGGTCACTCTGTTTGAGGTGGGCAGGGCGCTGGATATACTGTCCAGCCATGGTTTCCACCAGTTTTTGCATCTGCGCCTTGAAATCATCACGCTTGCCATAGAGAACAGCAAATAGGGAATGGATGGAGTAGAAATTTGCTCCCAGGCGGGTGTAAAAGTGACGTAAATCCTTTTTGTGTATTTCAGGTTTTAAGTCAGTGAGTATTTCGTTTAACAGGGAATGTGATACTTGTTCGTACATTTAATCGGACTCCAGCAACGGTTTGATTTCAGGGTGATAGTGAGCGACACCTTCCAGTATTCCTGCTGCGTAATTTCCGTTCATCCCTTTGAAACCACCATGGGCGAGATAGAGGGCTTTCTCTGTTCCAGCTGCTTTTGCCATGCGTTGTCCTTCCCGTTTAACATCGGTGCTGGCGTTATGAACGAGAACAGAGTGGATCGGACTGATAAGAACCGGGAGGTCATTGCCGCTGTCGCCGGAGAAAACAGTATTGTCAAATCCGTATCCATGTTTTTCCATGAGGAACTCGATGGAATGACGTTTGGTGGCACGGGCTGGAAGTATGTCTAATAAACCTTTGCCGGCAGGTTCGTCCAGGCTCCAGATGAGGCTGGCATCGATGTGGTGTTCCTGGAGTTGACTCTGCAGTTTGGGTAAAAGTGTTTTGTGATTTGTATCTATGGGTGCGTAGTAACTTACCTTGTATGTATTCTGCTTGCTCTCTTCCTGCAACTGTATCTCTGGATTTTCCTTTAGGAAGGCAGCAATGTCGGAATGGGTAAAGCCACCCCAGTCCTGTGCTATGTGGGCCTGCCAGTCTGACATGGGATGCCATTCGTGTTGTTTACACACATAGATGGAAGAACCCACATCCCCGAGCACGAAATCTGGCATAGGGAGGGTGTATTCATTGATAGCTTCCCGTACTAATTTCTGGTCACGCCCGGTAACGTAAGCGAGGGTTATTCCAGGCAGTGCAGCAAGTCTGTGAAACCATGTGCGAGCATCGGGTGACTCTGGATCGAAGCCGTTGGGAAGTAACGTACGGTCAAGATCTGTACAAACAAGAAGGCGCATGTTTATGTTTCCTGTATTTCACAGGTCTCGAAAAAATTGTAAAGTTCGATAGCCTCAAGAATGCCTTCCGCGAACGGTCGTGAGGCAAAGAAAATCTCATCCACATGTGCCAGGTCAGAAAGTTCCTCGTTGTGGCGGTTGGCAACCACGACAGCAAGCATATTTCCACGCATCATGTCTTCATCAGCACCGGAACCACCTGCAGCCAGTATCCTTTCGAGTGGGATTTCATACCTTTCGGCCACCCAGCGCAGGGCAAGCCCCTTGGATGCACGGACGGGGATGACATCAAGGTATTGTCCGAAAGAGAGGACCACATTGGCTGCCAGTCCTTCCTGGTTCAGTAGTTTGGTAATGTGCTGAATATCAGGGGCAATCTGTGGGTCAATATAGTAACTGACTTTGAAACGGCCCTGTTCCAGGCGCGGTTGCAGTTTTAGACCCGGTAACTCCCGGAGAGCGCGGCGGACGATACGTGGATTCCAGAGATAATCTATATGTAATTCCCATGCAGCATCCTGTACCAGGTTGGGGTTGTAATAAATTTCAGTGCCAAGACCTGTTATCAGCACGTTTGGCATGGGGATCCGATGCTTTTTCAGAGCCTGCATTGCCGAATCCAGCCTCCGACCGGTGGCAATGCCAAAGAGAACACACTTCCGGTTCGCCTGCAGGGCTTCGATGAAGGTAGTGAGGGCAGGAGGATTACCCAACAGGTTCTGATCAAGATCAGTGAATAATGCACGATCATGGTGCAATTGCTTACGGCGTTTGGCGTGAAATGGTGGGGTAGTGACCGTACTGGTAATCAGGGGATGCAATATCTTAAGGAATTTCTCCGTATGTGCTTGCCAGGAATAGTGTTTTCGTACACCGAGTATCCCGTTTTGAGCAAATTCTTCCCACTGCTGCCGATGGGAAAGTATGTCAAGGAGTTTGCGTATAATGTCTTCACGGTCGAGCGGGTCAATGAGGTAGCCATTCTGACAATTGCCTATAATATCAATGGGGCCGCCATCTTCGGTTGCAACAACAGGCAAGCCACTGGCTGCCGCTTCAATCAGAGTCAGGCCAAAGGGCTCGGTCAATGCAGGATTGATAAAGACACCCTTGCTCATGGCTGCAAGACGGTAGATAACAGCCACCTCGGATTGTTCATGGTGCTTGGGATAGGCGACTTTGCCGTATAAGTCATACTGGTCAATGTGCAACAGGATATTCTGCAGAACTTCCTGCGTTTCATCATCCATCTCACTGATATCATCACGATTGCCAGAAATAATGACAAGATTTGCGAGTTGCTGGAGTTCAGGTGATTCACCGTATGCGGCAATAAGCTGGAGAATATTTTTACGTGGATCAGGACGGGAAAGAGCGAGAATAATTGGTTTTTCAGGGTCCTTCAAAAAACGGTAGATTTCTGTTGCAATGCTACTGCTTCCTTCGTTGCCTTCTGGAACAAAAAACTGCTGGAGATCAGTTCCCGGGGGGACGACGCGCATACGTTCGGGCTGGTAGTGATCATAGGCAGCATACTGCTCAAAAACTTCCTGACTGGTACTTGTAATCACGCACTCTGCGACACCCAGTGTTGTTTCTTCGGCCTCGATACGAGTGGTAATGTTGTAGCGAGCTTCGAGTATTTCTCTTTTATAACCGGCTGCAAGAAGTTGACGCCGCTTACTGCGCCCGAGAGAGTGGCCGGTGTGGACAAGCGGAATACCAAGAAGGTGTGAGAGGCGCGTTCCAACATAGCCAGCATCAGCGTAATGACTATGAATAATTGACGGTATTTCAGGTTGCAGTTTGATGTATTCGAGGATGGAATCTGCAAAGTTGTCAAGGCAATCCCAGAGGTGCTCTTTTGGAATATATGTTTCTTCCCCGCAATCAATCCGAACTATTTGGGCATTTTTGGACAGCTTTTCAAAGCGTTGGCTGTAGTCATCACTGACCGACGGATCAACAATACGACGGGTCACGAGGTCAACCTTTTCCACATCGGGGTGTTCGCCAAGAGCGCGTGCCAGCTCAACTACGTATTTGGTTTGACCACCAGTGTCAGCGTCGCATCCAAGTTCGAGGTTATGGCCGCGAATCAACCCATGGACGCTGATCAAGACGATGTAGATTTTCTTGTTATACTTTTTCATATGTTTGATAACATGCGTGGAGTGGTTTTGAAGTCACGTTCTTTTAGAAAAGAATTGGTTAACAATACCATATTATAGGATTTTTAACAAAGAGTGCTTTGTCGTGCGTTCTGTCGTTGAAAAAATGCCGTTTAATATTCCATGAAGGTCTTCGTGTTTTCTCGGCTTCACACAAACTATTTTTGATCCCTTTTTCACAACTGAAGAGGTGTGGAAAAGTATTGGCTGATGCTCTATGTTGCCAGGAACTATGGACAGAATCCATGGCAGGATATGAGTAAAACAGGAGAGAAAAATCATGGCGTTGTCTGAAAACGGCAACGATCCCGATTTGGATTAGTGGGTGCTTTGGCAGGCAGGTGGTAACTCTGGTTTCAAATTACTTCCAGCCGGCGCTTTGAGTAACGTAACAGTAAGGGTCTGACAATGATTCTTTTCGGTGCTCTCCATGGGGAAACCTTTGAGCTTTCCCATAAGTCCCAATGGGTCAATGCGATTGAGAAGCGGGACTGCAGTAAAGTATTTTTCCCGTTGCTCAATTACAGTCTGCAGATGAAACCAGATAGCCGGATCTGCTGATACCCAGTAGCTACCTGTCCCTTCACTGAGCGTCTGACCGAAGCGGTTGAACACTTTAGGCCCAAAATTTTTAAAGCGCAATAAACCAGCACCAAGTAAAGCCGTTTTTTTCTTACATTGATATCCATTTATTTCCTTGGTTTCTGTGGTTTCTGAAACCTGAATTTCAGCGAGTAAAAGGTCATTGGCTGTGACAATCCTGCTGTCCGACTCTGCAGACATTGAAACACTCTTTTGAGACTCCAGTGGGTATTGGGTGCATTGTTCATTTGCTTTATCAAAGTGATACAGCCGCATGGTGGCATAATCTACAGATATGATTTTATTTTCATCATCAATGTATGTCAGTTGATCGTTCACCCAGACACGTGAAACAGAAGAGTCATTTTCTTGATTGCAGGAGTTGGTTCCTGATTGCTGTTGAGTCGTCCAGGTAATTCCCTGTGTCATGGCGGTTGTGGAAAAAGAGAAAAAAATACAGAAAACAATGAGCTGTAACAGTCGTTTGAGGTGCATGCTTCCCTACCTCAACCTGGTAAGCGAGTAGCACCGCTTACCAGGCTGAATATTCACTAGAAGGTGTATATTAGATTCAGAGAGAACATGGAGACTTCAAGGTCTGCTCCTGCCCCGTCAGAGAGAACAGAAACGTTTACAGAACCAAAATCCCAGGTAGAGTCTCCGGTCATGGTGTCATAGCTTTCGTAGAAGTAGGCTGCTTCCACTCCAATGGACGGCGTAATGTCATAGGATGCTGCTATATCGATGGCCCACATGTTTTCACCGCTGAAATCGTCGGTGGTGACAAGATCACGCATATGGTGATGATCTATAGCCTCACCACTGACAAACATGCTGGCAATAAATTTTGCCTTGAAGTGGAATTGGTCGAAGTCACCCACCATTCCTATACCAAAATAGGGTACATCAAATGTTTGTTCGTAGGTAATACCAAGCTCACCATCAGGAAAATTCCCTACGGTATCACGAAAGCCGTTACTGGAGTATATGTAGGATCCCCCCTTGGCTTTCCATTCGAAAACATCCCTGCGGAAACCAAGAATACCGTTAAAGGAAACAGAGCTTGTTTTAAAGGCTGTTAGTTCCAAGCTCATATCAAACATGAACCCGGTACTTACATCGGTATCGTCGTGAGTGGATCTGTCAGTCCAGTCCATCCCGGGTACCATCCAGTCATAGTCGACCATATTTCCGTCACCATCACCGATATTAAACCACACGTCACCATTTATACTCATCCATTCCAATGGCTTGACTGTTCCTCCGATCCCTATCATGACCATGGAATCGATATCCCAAATAAGTTCGCTGGCAGTGTGCCCACCCAGCTCTTTCCAATAGACATACTCATGGGCCTGGCCTGTAAGATAGCCAACACCTGCACGGGCGGAAAAGCTGACACCTGCGCGTTCAGTTGTCACTTCAGTGGACTCCTGAGTGTTAACTTTGGCGGCGTTTACTTGAGTAGCCCCCATCATTAAGGCAATTGCAGTAGCAGTTGTAAGTGTTGCTTTTCTCTCAAAACCCTTAAAACACGCTCTTTTCATACTGTCCTCCTAAGGTAATGGATAATAAAAAATGTGCTATGGGTAGCAGAATACTAAGGATAAAAAAAAATTGTATCACCCAGGAATCAAAAAAGACAAAAGAAATTCTCTGGAAGGTAATTTTCTTTTCAAAAGGAGTAAAAGCAAAATGTCATGAGTTATTGAAAGTCTGCCGTCTTTTGAAAATACCCAAAATAACAAGCGTTCTTCCGATAAATGTGCTTGTAGGTTTTAAGAGTATTTTGGGGTTATAGCTTACCTATCATTTCTGCTGCAAGTACCTTGATTTTATCAAACGCAGGCTCATCTGGCATCAGGTTGATACGAAAGAAGGAGAATGTCAGGGAACGATCTCCTTTTTTGATATGCATAGCCGCAATCCCCTCTTTTAAGCCAAATTTTGGATTTGCCTGCTGAATGGCAATAGCAGCCTCGTCCCCAAGACCGCTGATATCTTCAATCACATATCCTGAACCAAGCATGGACAGGGAACGATGTACGCTGCTTCCCGCCTTGGTCACTGAGATGATCAGGGCCGGAATATCCATCTTGTCAAGATAGTTACAGACTGTTTCCGGACCAACTGACTGTTTCTCTGCTTTCAGTAAGGTTGGAAAAACGGCAGAAAGTTTTTCAGTTGCTATCAGGCTGCACGGATCAACATTGTTTTTGTTTTGAGAGCATATCCCTTCCGGTAACAGAATGATAATGTTCAAAAAAAGCATACAAGTGAAAGAAAAAAAATATTTCATCCAATCCTCCTTCTTGAGTAACAATTTGTGTGGTTTCATGATTGTCACAGACTTATCTGCCTGTTTCACGAGTAGAGAGCGAATTTTATTGGTGAACCATTTCACGCCCCTCTTCTGTTTCCGCAAGAAGACTATGTCAATAAAGATCCTTCCTCTCTTGAGGTTGTTGCAGTATGCTTTTTTCGGGAACGCTGCCAATGAGATCCATTTTCTGATCCTGTAAGTAGTCTTCATGTCCGGGACCGAAGGGGAGATCTCTGATGAGCTTTGTGTTTAATTGAAGGGCATGGGCGAGAGCATCTGCAGTGGCTTTGTCGACATCTTCCTTTTTCATGCCTTCAAGCAGTGATAGACCTGCTCCCGCCGTTGATTTGACAGCGTTGAGGTCAATGTTTATCGAGGTGTTGTAGCGCCACAATTGCTTTGATGTTTTTGTGGAGACAAGTTCGGCCTCAATTGAAAGAATGAGCCTTGAGAGGAGTGCCGTATGGGTCACATCCCACTGTCTGATGTGAGCATAGAGAATTGCATCTGAAGCGAAAGCGTCTCCCAGGGTTTCCGGCGCCAGTGAGTACAGTGATTCGGTATCATCCAAATTATTCTTTTCCATGGCAGCATTCACCTGTTCTTCATTGATTACCTGGTATCCTGCTGCGGAGAGGGGTGTTGCAATCGTGGCCATGTAGTAATTCCCTGCTTCAGGAAGAGTGCTTGTGTTTAAGGGAGGGAGGACCGCAATGGAACGGGGCTGTTTCTCATACATCTGTGGAAATGCTTCACCTCGTGTTATGATATTTCTTTTTGTTGTACTGGTTGTAGTGCATCCCACCACAGAGAAAAGGAGCGCTGTCAGAAGTAAAAATGTAATGCCGTTTTTAGAGAGCATTGGGATTCCTTTTTTTATTGGTTGCTTTGTTTCTGTATCAGTATGCAAAAGTTGTTTCGATGATTTCGAAATGTAGTATAATACTTCAACTTTATAGGACGCAAAGGTGAAAATCAAAATTTCTTTTCCTTTTTTGTTCTTCTGCTTTGTCTATTTTCTGGACAGTCTTCTTCTTTGCGGCCCATGGGAGTGGACAGGAATTAGACAGCGCCATTCCCCCATTTCTGCAGGGGGTAGGCATTAAGTTTTTTTTAATTGTGTTATTCTAGGGGCTTACATTGTAAGGTAAGCACGGACATGCAATGTGGCACGCCATATGCTTGATGACAGACGGCGTATGGAAGCAGGTGATGTTGCAGAATATTGATAAGATATTGTAAAAAAAGGAGACACCATGGCGGTGGTTGTGGCAGAACAGCTGGAAAAGACATACATGGCAGGAGACATTCCTGTGCAGGCAATCAAGGGGGTGACTTTCACCATCGAGCCGGCATCTTTTGTCTCGTTTGTCGGGCCGTCGGGTAGCGGTAAATCCACCCTGTTGAATATGATAGGGTGTCTCGATCCCCCAACGAAGGGCAGTCTGTCCGTGGTTGGCAAAGACATAAGCAGCTTCAATCGTCAGGAGGCGGCACGGTTCAGAGGAGAGCATATCGGGTTTGTCTTTCAGGATTTTAACCTGATTCCGGTACTTACCGTCTTTGAAAATGTTGAATATCCCCTACTGATGGTTTTGAACTGGCCAAAGAAGAAAAGACAGGAACGGGTGCTGGAGCTTCTTGAGGCTGTTGGTATGAAGGAGCAGGCGCATAAGTTTCCAAGCCAGATTTCCGGAGGCCAAAAGCAGCGGGTTGCTGTTGCCAGGGCCCTTGTGACCAACGCCAGTCTTGTGCTGGCCGATGAGCCAACGGCCAACCTTGATCGAACCACTGCAAATCATGTGATTGAGCTCATGAAAAAAATGCGTGATGAGTTTGGGACGAGTTTTGTCTTTTCCACTCATGATCCAAAGGTTGTGGGGAATGCGGAAACGATCTTTACCCTTGAAGATGGAAAGCTGCTGCAAGGCAATGGAGGAGATCATGTTTAATGTGCTAAAACTTGCCCTGCGTAATCTCAGGCGCTATATGCGACGAACCCTGCTCACCTCTACTCTTATCACTCTGGGGGTAGTGGCGGTGTTGCTCTTTGTCGCTATCTCCGGTTCTTTTAAAAGTATGATGATAGGACAGATCACGGATTCCATGCTCGGGCATCTCCAGGTGCATCGGAAGGGATATATGGCATCCATCGACAGCCTTCCGCTCGACAAGAACCTGAATGGCAAACAGATTAACAAGGTCAAAGAAAACCTGGATCAGAATAGTAATGTCGAAGCGTACTCCATGCGGCTCAAGCTTGGGGCCATGTTCAGTAATTATACCGAAACTACCAATGTTCGCCTTAACGCTGTCAACCCGGAGCAGGAGTTGAAAACGGTTCCCATGCTTGAGAAACGGATCATCGAAGGGGAGAAGGAAGGGCTCATTGAAAGGGGTGAAATCCTGGTTCCCGAGCTGATCGCCAAGGGAATGAAAGTGAAGGTGGGTGATTCAATTGTACTGGTGGCCACCAATAAGGAGGGATCGGTAAACGGTCAGCCCTTTGTGGTTCGAGGTATTCTGGAAGGGATTTCCGGGCCAGGGGGGCGTGATGGTGTTATCCATATTGAGGATGCCAGGAGTCTCCTGCGTATGGAGGATAAAGAGGTCAGTGAAATTGCCATTCGTCTGAAAACGATTCAGTCTCTGGAAGCTGTTTTTGCCAGCCTGAACGATACGCTCGGGTCGATAAAAAACAAAATGGATCAACCTGTGTTTGATGTTCATACCTGGGAGAAGCTTTCACCTTTTTTCAATATTGCCCGTATGATTGATCTTATGACACTGTTTATTAAGATAATGTTGGTGGCCATTGTTCTGGTGAGTATCATGAATGTGATGATAATGGCCGTATATGAACGTATTAATGAAATCGGAACCATTGCGGCCATTGGCACTGCTCCCAATAAAATCCTTTCCCTGTTTATCATGGAGGGTTTTCTGCTGGGCTTGCTCGGGACGCTTGTTGGTGTTGTTATCAGTCTGGGGTCCATTTATGCCATGAATATATCTCAGATCAGTTTTGACTTTGGTCGACAGAAAGGTCTGCTTTTGTCACCCACCATAGGGGTTGTAGAGGTGATCACGGTGTCGGTCATTGTTGTTGCTATATCGGTGCTTGCCAGCTTGCAGCCTGCCTGGAAAGCGGCGAGGATGGATCCGATAACAGCTCTGCGTCATGTTTGAACTCTGAAGGAAAGGATAAATAAGTTATGTATAGAATATTACAAAGAATAATATGTTCAGTTGTTGTTTTCTTCCTCCACACAGGAACAGTGTTTGCCCTCGATGGAAACGAGATTCTTCGTCAGGTCGATGCCAACATGCAGCCTCAATCCTACGAAATGTATCGGAAACTGATTAACGTCGAGCCCGATGGGAAAAAAAAGGAATTTGTTCTCTATACCGTAAAAACCGGACAGGATAAAATGGTTGCTCTCTTTATCTCACCCGCCAGCGAAGAGGGAAGAGCTACTCTGCGTCTTGGGGATAATATGTGGCTCTATATTCCCAATGTCGGAAAACCTCTACGTATCACCAGTCTTCAGTCGGTTATCGGAGGCATTTTTAATAACTCCGACATTCTGCGCCTTGATTACAGCGTCGAGTATGATGCAACGGGTATCAGTGAACAGGAAAAAACCTATCAGCTGGATCTTAAGGCCAAATCACCATCCGTTGCCTACGATCATTTAAAGATGACGGTTGATAAGGAGTCTTTGCTGCCTTTGGATATCGAGTGTTATGCGGTGAGCGGAATGCTTATTAAAACTCTGCACTATTCAAAGATACAGGATTTTGGTGATGGTATGGTGCGGCCGTCACTCCTTGAAACAGACAGTCCTCTACATAAGGGCTATCGGTCGGTGATGCTCTTTGCCAAGGTAGAGAAAAAAGAATTTGCCGATGAAGTCTTTACCTTGAATTATATGTCCCGGATTAATGAATTACGAAAGTAAAGGGACAGTTCATCGTAGAATAACTGTATCTCTTTTTTCAAAGATTTTATTGCTGTCTGGTTTGCTGTTAGTTGCTGCTCCTGTAAATGGTAGTGACGAATTCTCCTTTGACCTTGAAGAGATTGAGAAGAAGCCCTATCAGCTCGGGGGGTATATTGAGCTGAGGGGGGAGCATGCGGATATCAACCAGGGCTCTGTTTTTACTCGTCTGAATCTTACCGATCCCAATATATCCACAATGGATTCGCTCTATGGCAGTATACAGCTTGATGGCAGTTATGAATATGGTATAAGCAGTCTAAATGTACAGCTTAAGGCTGCCGCGCAACAGGATACCATTGGCTGGAGTGACCTTACGCTTGTGAACGCCGCCTATGTGTCTCTGCAACCCACTCCCTCCGCTACATTCTCGCTTGGGAAAAAATCCTATAAATGGGGAAAGGGATATGCATGGAATCCGGTGGGCTTTGTTAATCGTCGCAAGGATCCCAATAACCCCGAAGATGCCCTCGAGGGGTATGTGACGCTGGAATGTGATTTTATTAAAAGCTGGCAGCAGTCTGCTCTGCAAACCGCTGCCCTGACGATTGCCGTGCTGCCGGTATGGGATGATATTAATGATGATTTTGGCGAAAGTGATGAAGTCAACCTGGCAGCGAAATTGTATCTCTTATACAGGGATGTCGACATAGATCTGATGGTCTTGACTGGCAATAGCCGCTCCGAGAGTATCGGCCTTGATTTTTCCACCAACCTGGCGCCACACTTTGAGATCCACGGTGAAGCCGCGTATGTTCCCAGTTTTAAGAAAATTATTCTTAAAGAAGATAACTCCTCATCCATTGAAGAAAACGATGCCTTTTCCAGTTTGCTTGGGATTCGCTATCTCTCAGAAAACGATGTCACTTCCATTGTGGAATATTATTATAACAGTGGTGGCTACAGTGAGGAGGAGATGTCAGGCTTTTATCAACTTGCAGAGACTGGGGTTTCCCAAAGCTTGGAACCTGGAACTGACTTGCTGGACAGGGCCAGAGAGATGAGCCTGAAGGGATATGGCCGGCCACAGCCAGGACGCCATTATTTGTATGCAAAGTTCAGCCAGAAGGAACCCTTTGACCTTCTTTATTTCAGTCCCGGGATAGTTGCCCTTGTCAATCTCGAAGATCAAAGCTATTCCATAACCCCGGAAGTTGTCTATACCGGGGTCACTAATTGGGAATTTCGTCTTAATTTCTCAATGATTGATGGCGGAAGCCACACCGAGTACGGAGAAAAAGTTAATTCCAATAAGTTAGAGCTGCGGGCACGATACTTTTTCTGATTCCTGACTAAAAATCATCCCCTGTCCCATTCCAACAACACCTATCCGTAAGACTTGCAACACATCCGTCGAAGTAAAACCACACAATCCCTCTCTTAAACTACAGTTCTGATCTTTGCCACACTGCCAGAATACAGAAGTGTCGCAATGGGTTTTGGGGGGTGTTGTTGTTGATTTGCACGTAATATCAATATGATGTCGCTGTTGTTGTTGGTGCGGAGCGAGTAGGGATAAAACTGGCATGATTGGTGCTGTATAGAGGGAAAAGAAAAGAGAAATTCAGCTGGATCAAACCTATATGGAGGACACCATGACTACAAACACTCAAACCACAACTACTACTCAGGCTAACACTGGATAC
>JGI11705J14877_10000931_pt1 | contig 17456 bp, 9 predicted proteins | sample Etolaghawater15m_FD_14877 | JGI IMG/M metagenome (IMG submission 14877)
TGAAAAACTATGAACCTTATTGGAATTTCTGGAAGGTAGTTCTAGCGGGTTGGTTAATTAAGTATCCTGGAAAAATTTTCTCAGGAATTTTTTGGTGCCTAATACTTCTTGGAGTAGGTGTAATGTATGTTGTTGACATCTCAGGTGTTCTCCCCGAAGGAGAGGGTATGAGAGAACCTCAAAACTATATACATGAGACATTATGAAAACGATGTATTCAATTTTTTTACAAAATAAATGTATTCTTACAGGACTCACAGAGGAGAAGTTTAGAACATCCTGGGAGACCTTAAACAATCTCGTAGGAATTATAACGACGAATTATACGGCGGAAGACCTCTCGTATGAGTTTGACAAAGAGTTCTCACAGTTCCCTAAAGGGGGGTTTGGTTAGATAGGTTACAGGGTTTTTATGGGTTCTTAGAGGTCGGGAAAACCCTATAGAGACGTGAACCGGGGACCTCTAAATATGGATGAATGACATTGACAAGTGAACTTGTTACATGTATAATGTATATTGAAATGGAGTTTTATTTCAAATGGGAAAAGGATTTACTGTAAAAGCTACAGCACCTCGAAAATCCTCTAGTACTGCCAAGAGTGGATCCGAATGGGATTATGATGCTATCAAGGCACGTATGCGGGGTAAGAGTATTGTATTCTGTATGCCAGGTCGTGGTTGTTCATTTACGTTCTTGAAGAACTTTGTACAACTGTGTTTTGACTTGGTACAGAACCAGATGAGTATTCAGATTAGTCAAGACTATTCTTCAATGGTCAACTTTGCACGTTGTAAGTGTCTGGGTGCTAATGTTCTTCGTGGTCCTGACCAGATTCCCTGGGACGGTAAACTGAAGTATGATTATCAGTTGTGGATTGATAGTGATATTGTATTCAATACCGAGAAGTTCTGGCAACTGTGTGACGTAGCATTCCCTGAGGGTGCTGAGGAAGATCCTTCTAAAGAGCGTCCTATCAGTGCTGGTTGGTATTCTACAGAAGATGGTCGTACTACTTCTGTGGCTCACTGGTTGGAAGAGGATGACTTCCGCAACAATGGTGGAGTCATGAACCATGAGATGGTTGATGGTATCCAGAAGCGTAAGAAGCCTTTCACTGTTGACTACACTGGATTTGGTTGGGTTCTGATCAAGAATGGTGTGTTCGAACATGAAGAGATGAAGTATCCTTGGTTCGCTCCTAAGATGCAAACCTTTGAGTCTGGAGCTGTTCAGGATATGTGTGGAGAAGACGTTTCGTTCTGTCTCGACGCTATTGAAGCTGGTTTCGAGATCTGGTGTGATCCTCGTATCCGTGTTGGACACGAAAAGATGCGTGTTATCTGATGTATAAACAGTTTCCCTATGAAATTACCTTCAAGTTGCCCTCTACGGGCAACAAGAGGTTTAAAGAGAGAGTTACAGCTTCGCATCAAAATGAAGCAAAGAAACTCTTCCAAGCAGGTAAACCATCTGCTATTATTGTAAACGCAAGACCACTACCACAGAACTAATATGGCAAAAGTAAAAATGGGTAAGGGTGGTATCGCCCTGATTGACTCATCTCCTAAGAACACTCGACAAGGTATGGGACGTAACACTAAGTTCGCTGCTACATCACGCAATAACGCAAAGAAAAAATATCGTGGGCAAGGACGATAATATATAACGAAGTAATGTAAATTAATATGGCATGTTTGATAGCTAACCTTCCTTCACAGGAAGTATGGGTCCGTAAAGAATACTTGACGGACCATCAAAGCGGACATGGCGAATTTGTAAAGGGCGTCTGGGTATCGGTTAAATCGATTCCTGGACGTGCTTTTTATTTTGAGACATACTTACCAGAGTATGCGGCAATGTATGACAAACTCCCTATCAGTGCCTTTGTATCAGAACCAAAGATTCCTTCACCTGATATGAGTCTACCAAACCTCCAGTTCTGGAATTGTATGGACTACGGGGTCGTATCAGTTGATAAGAAGTTCATTGGTTCTATGGACTTTGAGTGTTATACCAGAGACCATGGTAATGTTAAGGGTACATATGTCTGTACTATTGATAACTACCACCATGATCCAGATTATGTTGATTGGGCTACGAGTGAAAACCCAGCAGAACATAAGTCACATAATCTAATTGAATTGGAGAATGGTCAGTATGCACTCTACCCCAATAATAGGTTACGAATATTTGATAACAGTCTCACTCCTGTTGATCCTAAGATGCCTGACTTTAAAGTGTCTACTCAATATTATCAAGTAGAGAATGGCAATGATAGATTGGGTATGGGAAGAGAGGATGAGTATTTTTGGAAGACTGCTAAGGAAAGGGAAAATAAATAAAAATTCAGGGATAGCAACCCCTTTAAAAGTTCTGATTTCACAATCAGAAAAGGCTCCCATGGACGAAAGACTTTCACTCAACGAGTTTCAAGATAACAAAAAGATGTTGAGAGAGATCGCTAACGACGGTCTCACACCTAAGAAGCATGACTTCGTAGTCCAAAAAGAATTACATGAAAGAATTCGTAATGAGGACGATTATGATGACTGGGAATATGGAATGGAACCCATTACACTAAATGAGTTTTAACCTACTAAATAAACCAGAATTGTTGTAAGTGTAATTAGTGCCTGCAAGACGTATTAGTCAAGGATTTAAGGACATCAGCGCCACCTTTCAGATCAACCCTCTGAATGATGACCTGATTGCCATCCAGAACGCTAATGCAATATCAAGGTCAGTTCGTAATCTAGTTTTTACATTACCAGGCGAGAAGCCATTTCAACCCAATGTGGGTTCGAATGTCTCTCGTCTTTTGTTTGAAAACTTGGATTTACTGACAGCAGACTCTATTAAAAGAGAAATTGAAAACACAATCAATAATTACGAACCAAGAGTAGAACTCAATGAAGTAATTGTTGATCCAAATTATGATGAAAATGCATTTGATGTTGTTATTAAGTACTACATCACTGGGATTGATGTCCCAGAACAACAATTATCATTTGTATTACAGCTTACTAGATAAATGTCTCTAGTTAATTTTAGCAATTTAAACTTTGAACAGATAAAAACCTCTATAAAGGATTATCTGANGGCGAACTCTAACTTCACCGACTATGATTTTGAGGGATCTAACCTCTCAACAATCATTGATACACTTGCTTTCAACACATATATCACCTCTTATAACGCCAACATGGCTACTAATGAGGTGTTTATTGATGGTGCAACCCTTAGAGAGAACGTTGTATCGTTAGCTAGAAACATTGGATACGTTCCAAGGTCAAGAAAATCGTCGATTGCTAATATCTCATTCAACGTAGATGTTAGTTCTGGTACATCTGTCTCTGTAACTCTAAAGGCAGGATCAGTTCTAACGTCTAGACAGACTGGAACAAGAGAAGGAACTAACTTTATTTTCTCAATTGTAGAGGATATTACTGTTCCGGTTGACTCAACTGGTAATGCATACTTCAATAATATTGATGTTTATGAAGGATCTTACATTGAACAGAACTTTACAGTAGATGAAGACCTTCAGAATCAAAAATTTATCCTTGATAACGCTGGAATTGACTCCTCTTTGATTAGTGTAAAGGTCAGAACAGCAGAAGGAGACACTGTTTCTGAGAAATATACCCTGTTTAACAGTCTTTTTAAGGTTGGACCGACCACTAGAGTGTTCTTTATCCAAGAAACAGACGGAGAAAGGTACGAATTACTCTTCGGAGACGGTGTTTTTGGCAAAAAACTCGAAAATAACAACTATATTGAGACAAGATATATCACTGGCAGTGGTGATATCACCAATTCTATCGAAAATTTCTCATTTATTGGGGTTTTGAGGGACAATAACAACGCCTCAATCACCTCTGGCATCTCTGCTATCACTACAAACATCCCATCTTATGGTGGGCAAGACATAGAAGGGGTTGAATCAGTCAAAAAATACGCTCCACTCATCTATGCATCACAAAATAGAGCAGTAACATCATCAGATTATGAAGCAATCCTTCCTCAGATCTATCCAGAAACTGAATCTGTATCTGCGTTTGGTGGCGAAGACCTAACTCCACCATCATATGGTAAGGTTTTCATCAGTGTGAAGCCATTTAATGGTGTTTTCTTGTCAAGTGCCATCAAACAGAACATTCAACAAGAGTTAAAACAGTATTCGGTCGCTGGAATTGTTCCAGAAATCGTCGATTTGAAGTATCTTTACGTTGAAGCTGACTGTGATGTGTATTATAACTCGAATTTAGCTAATAATTCACAATCTGTCCAAGATATTATTATCAATAGTATTGTCAGATACTCAGATTCTGTAGAATTGAACAAATTTGGAGCTAGATTTAAGTATAGTAAGTTCCAAAAGATTATTGATGATAGTAATGAAGCTATCACATCCAATATTACAACCATAACCATGAGAAGGGATATGGAAGCCTTGTTAAATACTTTTGCCGAGTATGAACTTTGTTTTGGCAATCGTTTTTACATCAAAAATCATGGTCACTCTGCAGTAAATAATGGTACAATCATTGGTTACAACATCAAATCCTCTGGATTTATTGTAAGTGGTATCAATGGAACTGTTTATCTTGGTGATCAACCAAATCCTGGACTTGAAACAGGAACTGTGTTCTTGTTTAGATTGATATCACCAGACGAACCAGTTGTTGTTAGAAGAAACATTGGAATTATTGATTATAAGAAGGGTGAGATAAGACTCAACCCTATCAATATTATCTCAACATCTGTCAACAATGGATCACCACTTGTTCAAGTTTCAGCTGTTCCTTACTCTAACGATGTAATCGGATTACAAGATCTTTATATTCAACTAGATACTGGGAACACAAATGTAAAAGTAATCAGGGACAACATTTCATCTAATAATGATGTTTCTGGAAGTAATTACATTGTGAGTTCTAGTTATTCTAATGGAAGTCTCGTAAGAGGAACACCAATCACAGTTATTGAATCCTCATCAACTACCACCAATCAAACAACTACTTCAACTGCAACATTGAACGGTTCTCCATCAATTTCAGTTACTTCATCATCTACCTCCTCCGGTTACTAAAGATAAATGGCATTAGATAGAGTAAAGCTTCAGGATATAGTTGCGAGTCAACTCCCATCATATGTTGTTGACGATTTTCCTCTGCTACCAGAGTTTTTACAACAATACTATGTCTCTCAGGAATTCCAGAGTGGTCCTGTAGATATCCTAAAGAATATCGATCAATATGTCAAGGTCGATGAACTCTTTAATTTGCGTAATTCTACCATTCTTGGTAGTGATTTATCTTTTGTTGATACCACTATCAGTATTGCGTCAACCACTGGAACTGACGGATTCTGTAACAGAGATGGTCTTATCAAAATTGATGATGAGATTATCTACTATGAGTATAAGACTGACACCACCTTTGAAAATTGTTCCAGAGGTTTCAGTGGTATCACCACTTATATAAATTCTATTGTTCCAGATCAGTTAGAGTTCTCACAATCTCAAATTGATGACCACACCAAGGGCACAGAAGTCTATAATCTTAACGTATTATTCCTTCAGCAGTTCTTTAGAAGGGTAAAAGGTCAAGTTACACCTGGGTTCGAAAACAGAACCCTTTACACCGGTTTAAACCAAAGAAACTTTGTTTATGGTGCAGATAGTTTTTACACTTCCAAAGGTACAGACGAATCGTTTAAGATTCTGTTCAGAGCTCTATATGGTGAAGAAGTAGAAGTAATCAAACCAAGTGAATACCTCATCAGACCTTCTAATGCTGACTACAAGATCACACAGGATTATATTGTTGAAGCCATACAGGGTGATCCACTAGATCTTAAGAATAGAACCATATTCCAAGACTCCACAAATGCAAGAGGATCTGTTAGTAATGTAAAACAGATTCTTTATGCTGGATATGAGTATTATCAGATTAGTATTGATTCTGGATATTCAAGAGATATTAATGTAAAGGGTTCAATTTTTGGCACATTTGAACCAGACCCCAAAACAAAGATTTTAAACAATGTCTCAACAGGACAAACTTTCATTGATGTTGACTCAACGATTGGTTTTCCAGAGTTTGGTAAACTTGCCACTGTTGATATTGATGGAAATAATGTGTCAGTTGCTTACAGTGGTAAAACTGACAACCAATTTTTTAATGTAGATGGGGTTCTCAATCAGATTGATCTGACAACTGATATCAGACTTGATCAGTTCTGCTATGCTTACACTGACATCAATCAGACAAATAAGATCATTGTAAGAATGGCATCGTCCTTAAAGGACTTTCAATTGAACGAGCAAGCCAATTATTACAGACCAAATGACACAATCCTTCTCAAATCACTTGGTTTGGAGGCAACGGGTAAGAAATCAAATAATTGGAGACTCAATGTAAAGTCAAAATTCTTTGTAGAGGATATTGTTGAAACTGATCCCTCCAATAGAATCTATACTATAACTTCTTCTTATCCACATTTCTTTAAAGTTGGATATAGTATTAGTTTAATTAATGAAGATAGAACCATTTCAATCAATGGTGAGATCAATAGTGTTGCAAATGCTCAACAATTCACCATCAAACTTGAATCATCTGCATCTCTGAATCAAGTTTACTTTGTTGAAAATAATACCCTAAAAGGCAATTCTACAAGATATCCACAACTTAACAATTTTATTGCTAATGTCCAGAATACCTATTCAAAATTCAATGGAGATGTCCTTCTTTCTTCAAACTCAATTCCAAATTACAATGATATTATTACTAACCCATATGATAGAAAGGTCAAGTTTAGCCAAAGTGTTGCATCGGGAATTAGCACTGATGTTTTAACTTTACCAACAAACTCAACTAACTTACCAGATCATGGTTTCTATACTGGCGACTCAGTTATCTACACACCTGGTTCATCGGGATTTACTGGTGTTACAACTGGATCATACTTCATCAGACGTGTTGATGAAAGTAATGTAAAAATTTCAAGAAGTAAATCAGACCTCTTCAAGAACATCTTTGTTTCTCTTGAGGGGACAGCTACTGATTGTAGTTTAGAATACTTGGAATTCTACAATAAGAATGTATATGTTCAGGGAATATACAGAGAAATTTTGCCACCCAACATGGAAAGTGGTACTTATGAGACTACCTCTGGTTATACTGGTGCTTTCACCAATGGTGTAGAACTCCTGAACTACAAATCACAGAATAGTGTTTACTATGGTGATATTCAAGCTATCAATATCACAAAGGAAGGAACTGATTATGATATTATCAATCCCCCAATCCTGAATGTTGTTGATGAAACTGGATTTGGTGTTACTGGTAAGACAAATACAAAGGGATCTCTCTATAAGATTAATATTACTGATCCTGGATTTGGATATAAAGAAGTTCCCGAAGTTAGGATCAGGGGTGGTAATGGTTATGGTGCAAAAGCAGAAGCTAAACTCAAGAAAATTGATTTAGAACTCAAGTTCAATGCAGCTAATCCTGATGAGGTAAGTGTTTCTAACAATGCAATTGGTTTTGGGACTGCTCACAAACTGATTGATGGTGATGGATTAGTCTATCAACCAAGAAATCCAAATGTAGTTGTAGGTCTCAATACAAATCAAAGATATTTTATTCATGTTGTAACTGCTGAGAGTCTTAGATTCCACAACACTGAGGATGATGCTAAGATTGGCATCAATACAGTTGAAATCACTGGTCTTGGTCAGGGAATTCAGTATTTTGCTGGTGTCAAACAATTTAATGTTGTTTCAAGTATAATTGTTACTGATCCTGGTAGTGGATATGAAAACAAGGAAAGAGCTATTAGAGTCACTGATGAGTTAGGAAGAGTTGGTGTTGATACTGCACGTAATCAGTTCAATATTCCAAACCATGGATATAAGAATGGAGAGATTGTTAGATATGTGAGAGGTTCTAATACTGTACAGGGATTGAGGAATAAAGACGAGTACTACATCCTTCATGCAACAAATGATAGTTTCAAACTCGCTCAAATAGGATCAAATATTGATGATAGAGAATTCTTCTACAATAACAATGTTGAGGTTGATCTGATTTCAACTGGTGATGGTACTTTCAATTATCAACCTATATCTGTTGAAGTTAAGGGTCTTCCAAATTATTTTGACAAGTCCTTTGTTAGTGACTTTGAAATTCTGTTTGTTATTGAGTCTCCTATTGAGGAGAACATTGAGACACCAGATAATGTCATTGCTTGGACTGGACCTGACGGACCTGAGGCTGAAATTACAAATAATGGCACTGTTGAAGGTGAGTTCTATGTGAGGGTCAATGGAACTTCACAATGGTTGATTAGTGATGAACCATTTTTAGGAAACCAAAAGAATTATGATGCTGAAATTGAACCACTTTTCAGAGGTGCTATCAAGTCTATTGATATTACTAATGGTGGTGTCGGTTATGGTGCGTCAGAGATCATCGACTTTAACAGACAACCAGATATTAAATTTGAAACTGGTGGAGGAGCAAGGGTAACTCCAATCATTAATGATGGTGCTATCACATCATTCATTATCAATGAAAGAGGAACAAAGTACAATACCCCTCCACATTTAACTATTGAGAGTGAGACTGGTAATTTTGCTCAACTTACCCCAACAATTGATAGTCAAGGTAGATTAAAGGACATTATTATTCTTGATGGAGGAAGAGGATACGTTCAAGGTAAGACATTTATCACTATCACGCCATCTGGACTTGGTGCGATTGCTAACGCTGATATTCATCCATGGAATGTTAACCTCTTTCAGAGGGTTTATGATAATATCCTGTCTGATGATGGTATCATCAATGAAAATATTGGAAATACATCTCTTGAATATTCACACCTCTATGCTGCTAGACCACTTAGAGAGTCTGTGTTCGCTCTGAATGGTTATGATGAAAAGGAATCTGACAATATCAAGTATGGTACATATGACCTTGTTAAGAGTGGTGGTGTTGAGGTAGATAGCACTAATCACTCTCCAATCATTGGATGGGCATATGATGGCAATCCAATCTATGGTCCATATGGTTATGAGAATAATGATGGAACAGGTTCTATCATTAAAATGACATCTGGATATGTCCAAGATGTATCTGATTCAAACAGACCATCAGTGAATGCATTTGCTGCTGGATTCTTTGTCAATGATTATACTTACATTGGTCAATCAACTCTAGATGAACACAATGGTAGATTCTGTGTCACACCAGACTTCCCTAATGGTGTTTACGCATACTTTGCCACTATTGATGATGCAGTATCTGGTACAGGTCCATTTGAAAAGTTCTTTGAACCAGTATTCCCATATATTATTGGCAATACTTATAGGTGTAAGCCAAATCCATTTAATTTCAAACCATCAAATAATCAAAATGGTTATGATATAACAAGTGACACATGGTTTAGAAACTCCAAGTTCTATTTCACTAGTGGACAGAAGAATAGGTATGATTACATCTTCAATTCTAATGAGATAATCAAACAGGGATATGACGTTTCTGCAGCATCATCAGGAACTGTTGATAGTCTTGTTGTGCAATCGCCAGGCACAAACTACAAAGTAAATGATCAGGTAGTTTTTGCAAAAGAGGGGACAGGTGGTAGAGGTCTTGATGTAAAGGTCTCTCAAATTAAGGGAAGAGAAGTATCAAGAGTAAGCGTTTCTGCCACATCCTTTGAGGGTGTTGAATTTATTCCAACCTTAGGAAGAAATTCCTTTGTAGGTATTGCTTCATATCCTCATGGATTTAAGAATGGGGATGATATCAATATTAGTGGTCTCTCTACAACTTTTGACAAATTTAATTCATCTTATCGAGTTCTTGTTAATACAAATACACTAAATCTAACCCTAGGTATTTCATCTGTCCAAACGACCGGTATTGTAACTTACTTCTATGTTGCAGGCAATTTGACACCTGAGTTCTGTCGTGAAAATGATGTTTTCCAAATCAATTATTCTGATACCTTTGAAAAAGTCAAGGTATTAAATGTAGACTTTGATACGAAGAGAATTAGAGTACTTAGAAACTATGAAAATACGGTAGGAGCTGCTTACACCAACAATACTCTTCTTGTTGATCTTCCAAGAGACTTCTCTATTACTGGTACTTTATCGACCACCAAAACACTTGTCACCAATAGACAACTTTACTTTGATCCAATTGAAACAGTTGGTCTTGGTACTGTCGGTTCTGGTACTACTGTGAGGTTCTCAAATCCTGGTATTGGTGTTACTCAGGTATTCTTACAACCTACCGAACTTTATTATAAAGATCATGGCCTCGAATTAAATACACCCCTGAAGTATCAGACTGGTGATGGTGGTACCTCAATGGTTGTCTGGAATGGAACTGTAAACTATCCATTTAGAAATCTGACTGACCTCGGAACTCTTTATGCAGTTCCATTTAGTAAGAATATTCTTGGCATTAGTTCCAACAGAGTTGGTCTTAATACAATCTCTGGAAATTATGTTGGAGTAAATTCCACCGCTGGTCTTCTTTCTTTCACCAGTGTTGGAGCGGGTGACACACATTCATTCACAACTATGTTGAGTGATGTGGTGAGTGCTGATGTTACTAAAAATATAGTCACAGTAGGTCTTGCAGAGACCCATTCGCTCAGATTGAATGATGAGGTCACCATTGATGTTAAACCAACCTTCACAAAAGATGTAGAGGTCATTTACAACGATTTCAATAGAAGAGTCGTATTTGATCCAAAGAATTTTGCAGCTGTAGGTGTTGATACTGTTAGAAACCTGATCCAAATTGACGATCATGGATTTAAGTTGGGTGATAAGGTTATTCACACAGCTATTGCACCTGCAGGTGGATTGGTCGATAATGCCATGTATTTTGTTGTTCCTCTCAACGACAATACAATCCAACTCACTAATGAAAAATATGAGGCCGAATTACAGACTCCGGTGGTCGTTGGATTAAGCACACAAGGTCCTGGTACCCTGTCTCTGATTAATCCAGAGTTCACCATTCAAAGAAATAATAATCTTAGGTTCGTTCTTGATGATAGTTCATTGTCATTCCTAAACGGAACTGATTCCCTCTCTGCTTTTAGTTTCCATATTTACAATGACCCAGAATTTACTGATGAATTCTACTCTACAAAAACTACATCAACATTTGAAGTCTCATCTACTGGTAAAATTGGTGTTGACACTGGAGCAAATGTCAATATTTTAATATCTGACAATCTTCCACAGAGTCTGTATTACAGATTAGAACCAACAAACCTCAATTTGATTCCTCCTGTTAAAGAAGAGATATTGATTGACTCTGAAGTCAATAAGAATTCACAAATCAATATTGTTGAAAATAATGTAGATGGTATTCATAAGATTAGTGGAATTGGTACTACAACATTCTCTTATAGTATCCCAGAACCCCCTGATACTCTTGAGTTCAACACATCAAATTCTAATACCACTTATTCAACCTCATCTCTCACTGAGAAAGGACCAGTACACAAGGTAAGAATATTTGGAAAGGGAGCTGGTTACAAAACTCTACCTGGATTTGTCAGTATTGCAAGTTCTGAGGGAACTGGTGCAATTATTGAAGCATCCAGTAGGACCATTGGTAAAATCCTTAATGTAAGAGCTAATAACATTGGATTTGATTATCCAACTGACACAACAATGAGAGGAGTTGCGAATCTCCCCGAAATTCTTAGTGTAACCCCTCTCCTGTCCTTTGAGAGTATCGGTATTTCCTCTGGTGGGGTGAATTACATCTTTGCTCCTAAACTGGTAGTAAAGGATGGATTTACAAATGACTTAATCACTGATGTTGAATTACGATATGAACTTGGTGATACTGAGGTTGAAATTATTAACAATACCAACTCACTTTATAATGTAACTCCCAACATCTATCCAATTGAAAATTCAAACGGATTTAGTATCTCATCTATTTCTTACACCAACAGCACTCAGATTGTAAGACTGACACTCGAAAAACAATTCAGTGAAGGTGAAGACTTCCCATTCAAGGTGGGTGGTAACATCATGGTAGAGAATGTCTCTATTGGTGTTGGTTCTACTGGTAAGGGATACAATAACGAAAATTATAATTATGATTTGTTTGAATTGACAACTGTTGACTCACAACTTGGTGGTGCTGGTGCGTTCATTGAGTATAGTCTTGAAGATTACTTATCTTCTTCCGAAGTTCCTGGTGAAGTCTTAAGTATAGCAGCTGCTATTGTAACTCCACAATCATACTTCCCAATTTTTGATCCGAAGCTCCAGATAAGAAATTATGATGTTGGTGAAACTGTTCTGAATAACGATCGTGTTGGCGTAATTGAAAGATGGGATCCCATTGGTCAGTTGCTTTATGTGTCAACCAACAATGACTTTGTTGTAGGTACATCTCTGACATCACTCACTTCAAATATTAAGTCAGTGATTGATGATAAAATTGAATATAACGCTGAGATCAAGACCGGTGCTGGTGCCACTGTCTATGATGGATGGCAGACAGATTCTGGTATTCTGAATAACAATCTTCAGGTTATTCCTAACAATGAATACTATCAAAACTTCTCTTACTCTCTCAAGTCAAGAGTTGCCTTTGAAACATGGGATGATTCAGTAAGTGCTCTGGCTCATGCTTCTGGATTTGAGAAATACTCTGATCTTGTTGTTGAAACATCCGCTTCCAGAAGACTTGGAGCAGCTGACATTGATGTTGATGCTGTTGTAGATCTTTCAGAAGAGAAGAGTGTTCATTGTTATGATGATTTTGATATCGCCACCGAGAGAACAGTCGATGTAAATGGAGCTCCTATCTCAAATCAAATCGTATTTGAGAATGTCCTACTACAAGATTACTTTGAGTCAAGGGGTAACAGAGTTATTCCAATTGATGATATTAGTTCTCAATTTGATAGTAATCCAAGAAGTGAACCTTTTGAAACGGTTTCACGTTTTGGGTCAGATTACAATTTCGCGAAGATATTTACTTTTGTAAGAGATTCTGACCTTTTGGATGAAACTCAGTTTGCAATTGTATCTGTTCTCCAAGATAATCTCAACTCTTACACTAATCAATATGCAAGAATCGAGAGTAATGAAACTCTTGGTTGGTTCGGTGTTGGCATAGGTTCAACAAGAACTGACTGGGATCTTAATTTCTATCCATATGAGTTTGAATATAACAATTATGATGTCTCATCATTTGCATTTAATGTTAGTGGCTCTGAGACTGACTCTACCAATCAACAACTTGGTAGTGTAGTCAACATCACCGGTATTCACACTAATATCTCAGCTGGTGTCACAACTACATTGGTATCCATATCAAATACTGTAAGAGCCGCCAAACTTCTCTTACAGTATGAAGATCCTGATAGCAACTTCTACGCTAATGAACTCAATATTCTTCATGATGGTTCGGAAGTATTAGAACTTCAATATGGTGACATCACAAATGACACTGGTCTTGCTGGTATTTCTGGATTTGGTACCTATAACTCTTTCATTAGTGGTTCAAATGTCGTCATTGAGTTTATTCCGTCAGTATCAGTAGCCCTTACATGTAATGCATCCTTATTGACTGTCTGTACATCAGGTTCATCATCAGGTGTTGGAAGTACAGCTGTTAGGACTGGTGATTTGGTCTCTTATTCTACCTCTATCTCAGCATCAGGTTCGCCTACCGCAAACACAATTGCACAGTTCTTCGATCCTGAAGCTAGTGGTTACTTCTTTATCAGCATCGAAGACACTACTAATAATGAATATGAGTTGGTGGAGATCGCTGCCATTGATACTCAGTTCAATAGTGAAGTAATCACACAATTTGGTGAAATTTACACAAATGTGGGTCTTGGAACCATTGGTCTGAGCACCACAGGTTCTGGAACAAATCTTGTATTTACTCCAAATCCAAGTATTGATGTTGAAGTAAGAGCATTTGGTCTCACATTGAAGACTTTTGACAATAATACAAGTACTAAGATTCTTGATCTTGGAAATACTCAGTTGATTTCCACAACTGGTGATTACACTGGTACGGAATACGATAAAAATCAAGATTTCAACCTTACTCATAATGGTCTACCAATCTTTAGTAGAGAATTCGATGGTTCTGATGATGAAGTTGTGATCCTGGCATCAAACCAAATTGATCTTCCCAATCATTATTTCGTAACAGGTGAAAAAGTCATCTATTCTTATGAAGATTCAACCACATCAACAGCAAATGCTATTGGAATTGCAACAACTTCAATCGCAGGTGTTTCAACAACCAAACTTCCTACAGAATTGTTTGTTGTAAAACTCAGTGAGAATAGAGTATCGTTTGCAGCCTCTGCACAAGACGCTTTATTGCCATCACCACTAGTCCTCGACTTCACTGATGTGGCTACATCATCACAACACAAGATCACAACGACCAAACAGAACGCGAAAACTCTTCTGGCCATTGACAATCTCATCCAAGCACCTATCACTGAGGTTCAGGTCAGCACGGAACTCGATGAAAATATCGTATTTGACACAGAGTTCACTGTTACTGGTATCACATCGTTTGTCGCACCTGACTTAATCAAGATTGACGACGAATTGATGAAGATAAGATCAATTGGGGTTGGAGAGACCAACAGATTTGAAGTTCTGAGAGCTCAACTTGGTTCTGTAGCTGCTCCTCACTCCATTGGTTCTACCGTATTCCTGATGGGAGGCAATTACACCATCAGAGATAGTACAGTATTCTTCGATGGCGCTCCATTTGGAGCAAGACCAATCGGAACAACCACTGATGGTCCAGATAATGTTGATTGGAGTGGAATTACCACCAATTCTACCTTCCAAGGAAGAACATTCACTAGAAGTGGAGTTCCAGAGACTTCAGATGACACATATGAAGACAACTACACATTCGATAATATCCAAAATCAGTTTGATGGGGTCAAAGACACCTTCAGATTGTTTAGTGATGGTGTTGCAGTCACTGGTTTCTCTACAAACCAAGCAATTATCCTTAATTCCAATATTTTACAAGAACCACAAGGTGATCAGTTCTCTACTGGTGATGTTGAACTCAATGAAGTTGCTGGTGTGACCAGTATTACCTACACTGGAAACCAAGGAAGTGCTGGATATGACCCAGGTAGAGCAAATGTACCAAGAGCTGGTGTTCTTGTCTCGGTTGGTTCGAGCAAAGGTCTTGGTTATCAACCACTTGTAGCCGCTGGAGCTACAGCAGTTGTCTCAACAGCTGGAACTATCCAGTCTGTGTCTATTGGCAACTCTGGTAGTGGTTATAGACCTGGCATTCAGACTCATATTGGAGTATTTGCTCAATCTGAGAGCCTTGGTATTCCAACAATGTTCTCAATTGGTACAGCAACTGTACAAGATGGTCTGATTATCGGTATTGCAGTCACAAATGGTGGAACAGGGTTCTCACAATCAGAACCTCCATTGGTTGTTATCGATAAACCTCTCCCATATCACAATATTCCACTGGTTTACACCTCAGATGCCTCTGGAAGTGGACAAGAAGCAACTGTTGACATCACTGTTGGTTCTGGAACTAGTGTAATCGAGTTCGAACTCAACAATTTTGGTTACGCGTACGGATCTGGCGATGCCTTAACTGTTGAAGTGGGTGGTATAAGCGGTATTCCAACTGATACCTCTGTCACATTCAACGAATTCCGAGTAAATGTAGAATCTGTATACAGAGACACATTTAACGGTTGGACAATTGGTGAACTTGACGTATTTGACAAGTTAGACACTCTGTTTGACGGAAGAGAGACAAACTTCAACCTCACAATTGATGGACAAGCGACTTCAATTGTAGCAGCCACTGGTTCATTGTTAAATCTTAACTATAACCTCTTGGTATTCATAAATGATGTCCTTCAAAGACCAGAAGAAGCCTATACCTTCACTGGTGGTAGTGTAATTAAGTTCAGTGAACCTCCAAAACAGGGTGATTCAAGCAAAATCATCTTCTACAAGGGAACACCTGGTGTTGATGTTGTATTTGTTGATGTTTTGGAGACTGTTAAGGTTGGTGACAAGTTACAAATTCAAAATGATGCAACAAGAGGTCAAAATCTTGGATTTAAACAGACAGAGAGAGTTGTAACTGGTATTTCAACTCTTGAAATCGCAAATACCAACCCATATCCTGGTCCTGGTGTTGTTACAGACACAACTTTCACAAGACCAGTTACTTGGTGTAAGCAAACTGATGATTTAGTCATAAATGGTAATTTTGTCACTAAAGATAGAGTTGGTTTAGAACCACAAATCTTTGGAGCTTCATATTTGACTGTAAATGTTGGTGTAACAAGCACATTTGCATATGTCGATAGTGTAAGACCCATTTTTGACCAAAATAATGAAACTGGAATCATTGATTATCAGTTTAGTATCACAATGACTGATCAAACTGACATTGTTGGGGCTTCTGCTACTGTAACTGTCTCAACAGCTGGTACTATCACCTCAATCAACATTGGAGCTGGTGGAACAGGTTATACAAATCTCACAAACCCATCAGTCACCATTGCGAGACCTGGATTTACAACTACAGGTCAAGCAACTGGTACTTTGACTTGGTACATTAAGTAACTGGTGATTCTGTTACCAGTGCAACTGTCACTTCTGGTGGTGTTGGCTACACAACTGAAAATCCACCTGTTGTGGAGATTGAGGTACCTAACCTTATTCGTGAGGTTATAGGTGTTACCACATATCGTGGTGATGAAGCACAAATTGTTGGATATGGTTACACAAACGTATCATCAACAGTTACAATTGACCTGTTTATCCCTGAGGACTCAGCATTTAGAGATCCTCTCTATGTTGGTGTTGCACAATCCACTAGTGGTATTGAAGTTGGGGACACATTTGTAATTAATAATTCAAATGTTGGTCTCTCTCAGACAAGTAACATAAATGGTATTCATACAGCCGCTGTTGTATATGATGTTCTTAAAAATGTTGATATTCTTGGATTTACAACAAGTGTCAAGAGAGTTGAATTTGCAATCGCTGGAATTGGTACTACAAGCACTAACAAGGCAATCGCAGATGATGAAATTTATGGTTTGACGACTTATGGAAGAATTGGTTTCTCAGCGAGACCTTCCACCTCAGCTAAGACGTTCACAGCTTCCACATACGGTGATATTACATCTTCTCCATTGATAACAAGAAACAATCCATTGAAATTTGTTGGATATTCAACTACACCCTAAATAAACCTATAAAATACCTTTCATAAGATGGCGAGACAGGGCATAAGTACAGGCACATCCCCCAATAGTGGAACAGGTGATACCCTGCTCGCTGGGGGAGTGAAAATTAATGAAAATTTTACTGAGATCTATACATTACTGGGAGACGGAACAACACTT
>JGI11705J14877_10000932_pt1 | contig 17433 bp, 28 predicted proteins | sample Etolaghawater15m_FD_14877 | JGI IMG/M metagenome (IMG submission 14877)
GGCGACCTCGCGGTTGCGCCGTCTGCTGCAGAGGAGGCGTTGAGTCGAAACCGATTGGCGTTGGCCCCGTCTGTTGCTGCCAGAGCAGAGCAAGTCAAACGCGAGTGCTACATCGCGATGCGGGAAGGGCGACCGTCACCATTCAAGCGAGCAGGGCAAAGGAGATCATGACTGAGCAAATTAGGAAAATCGCAGCAGACGAGGAATTTACCCGTCTTTACAACTCTGGCGTTTCCCGGCAGGATTTAGCCAACATGTACGGTGTGTCTTACCGGACGGTGAACTCGGTCATCGAGTATTGCAACCTCCTGCCGGTGAACAGGAATGACCTCGCACCGACTCCAGAGGAAGAGGCGTTCAGCAGAGAAAACCTAGCGTTGAGCCCTGCAGTGTTTGAAGCATCTGAGCCATTTCGGCGACGATACGAAAAACGCCGAGAAGCAGAGCATCGCGTCATGACTTGCAATCAGAATTTCAGATGGCGAAGCGGATTGTAGGTTTTTGTGTTCCTGGCGATCCTGTGCCGCAGCCGCGGGCGCGGGTAACTACGCGTCATGGGATCGCCAGAGCCTATGTTCCTTCCTCCAGCCCAATCCACGCTTACAGAGCCTCTATCGCCGCCGCAGCAAAAAGGGCTGGCTCTGTGGTGACCGATTCGGTGTACGCCGTTACAATCGTGGCGACGTTTGCGAGAAAGCCGTCACACATGAACAAAAGCGGTCTGAAGAAAACCGCTCCGGCATTGCCTCGGGCAGATGTTGACAACATTGCAAAAGCCGTCCTCGATGCGTTGCACGGCGTGGCATGGCATGACGACAAACAGGTCGAATCACTAGCCGTCAGGAAGACCTACGGCACAGAGGGAAAGACTGAGGTGCTGATTGAAGCCCATCCATAGAAATATGATCCCGGCCTACGCTGCAAGCTTGGGCCTGAACGGCACTTTTGTCGAAGTCGGCGTTGCAACTGGCACATTCATGGAGATCGTGCTGGCGTCGTGGCCGCACCAGTACATCGGCGTTGATCGATGGCGGCATGTAAGGGGATATGACGACTCAGCAAACGTCGATCAAGAGCAGCAGGAACGTCGATACTCGATGTGCATCGACATCGCCAAGAAAGCTGGTCAACGAGCATCGGTGCTGCGGCTCGACAGCAAGACAGCCGCGGCGACGTTTGAAGATAAGAGCCTCGATGTGGTCTACATCGACGCGGAGCATACCTACGAAGCTGTGCTTGCAGATATTCAGGCATGGGCTCCGAAGGTCCGCTCAGGCGGCTTGCTCTGCGGCCACGACTACTACAACAAGCCACCGTTTGAGGTGCGTCGAGCGTTGGCTGCGATTGGCGGGCCTTGCGGAATCACTCACGAGCCAGCACCTAGTTGGTGGTTACATATTGGATGATGAATGGCCGACAGCCGCGATGCGTTTGAGCAGATGTGGCTCGACGGCATTCCGCTGGGCGAGATGGCATCGCGCCTCGGCCTGACTGTGTCGATCATCAGCAAAGAGCGGGCTCGCCGCGGGTTACCGAAACGATGCGGCGAGCCTGACCCGCCTCCTCCAGATCAGCGAACGATTCGCCTGAGATCAGCTGAGGTAAGGACCGCATGGGATTTCGTGACCTACAAGCTCCGCTGGCAGGGCGAGCCTGGAGGAATCTATGACTGACACAGCAATCGTCATCACTCTGTGCAACCGGCCAGGGTACACAGCACGGGTGCTTGAGGCACTGGCTCGATGCGACGGCATCGAGGATATGCCGGTCTACATGATGTGCGAGCCGATCAACGAATACGTTTGCACAATCGCCCAGCATCACGCCAACAAGCACCCTGGCGTATGGCATGCGATCAAATACAGAAACCAAGTCGGCTGCAACATCAACACCGCGTATGCGTTGACCAAGGGATTCTCTGTCGCAGATCGAGTGATTGCCCTGGAAGACGACACGGTCCCTGGGCGGGACTTCCTCAAGTTCTGCCTATGGGGGCTCGACACATACGATGACGACAAAAACGTATTCTCTGTCTGCGGATACCAGAGAACCGAATATCACGAGCTTTACAGAACCTCTGAGGTGATCCGCGAAAACTGGTTCACGCCGTGGGGATGGGGCACCTGGAGAGATCGATGGGAATCAGTTTCCATCGGCTGGCCTGCCCGCGATGACCAAATCTCTTGGGACACTGTGATCCATCGAGCAAAGCTTGGTCATCGGTGCGAGGTGCGTCCGATTGTTGGCCGCATCCAGAACATCGGTGCGAACGCCGGGACTCACGTTCCCAGTGCAGAGTGGCACAGAAAGCATCACCTGAACCAGCACTGGATCGAGTCAACAAACTCGCCGTGCATTGGCCTGTATCACGAAGTAGACGCTAGCACCACCAACGCTCTGAGGGCAAACCATCCATGTTGATCTGCACCTACTACACACCTTCTCATGCCGAGATGGCAGCAGATATTCGCAAGAACTACAAAGCATGCGGATTCACAGAGTACATGGAATGGACTGCACCGCAGACATGCGAAACCGCCTCGTTTAAGCAGCATGGTTGGAATAGCTGCACAATCAAAAAATTTAAGCGATTGTCTGAGCTAGAGGCCGATGGAACTCCAGTGCTGTTTGTTGATGCAGATGTTGCGATCTTTCCTAGCCTCGCCGATTGGTGCGTTGAGTGGCTCGACAACAACGAAGGTGCGATTGGGTTTGGCGATGACATAGTGCAGAAATGCACAGGCGTGATTTTGTTTGACAGGTATGACCATGTCATGAACTGGTTTCGACTGTGCTATGACTTTGGCTGTGCATTGCGTCAGAACGATCAGGACGCAATGGCGATCCTTGAGACAGCGGGATCGCAGCTGAATGTCGATCTTCCTGTTGACCTTGAGACGTTGCCGAAAGATATCGTCTCTAACTGGGCAGCAATCGGAGGTCTAAATGTCTGGAAAGGCCAGGAATTTGATGTTCCAGACACGACTCTGCTGTGGCATGCCAACTGGACTGTCGGCGTGGAAAACAAAATGCGAATGCTTGAGCGGGTAAAAAACTGCGACCGTCTCAAATCGCTGAGGTAGCATGGTGACAGCAAGGAGGCTATCACCATGAATCTGTTTGAGAAACTGAAACTACTCGCTGAATGGTCGCCGCTCATCTCTTATATGCAGCGGTTCGCAGAAGAAGACGACATCCACAGCAAAGCCGTGATCGTCACAGAAGCCGCGGAATGGATCGCAAGCCGCACCGATCTAGAATGGGATGATGAGCTGGTCGAGCATGTCGCCGACATCCTCCGCAGCGAGGAAGGCGAGGCTCTGATTCGCTGGATTCTCTCCCAGCTTGAGGTGCAGCCGTGAACGATCCAATCAAGATCGGTGCTGTCGTCTCCGCGGTGCTTCTCATCGGCTCGCAGTATTTGCCGCAGCTACTGAAGCTGTGGAAGTCTCTTCTGGCATCGATGCCAACCGCTCAGAAGAAGCCAGACGGCATCGTGACAGACGATCTTTCGTTTGTTCTCGATCTCGCAATGCGTCTCGGCAGAGATGGCAATGAAAAGGCAACTGAACTGGCAAAGCAGCTTCTCGATGCGATGCTCGATCCACCGGAGGTCAAGAAGTGAACCTTCGAACTATTGCTGCCATCGGCCTGCTGTATGCGGCGTTCTACGGAGTGCCGGATATTAAACTGCCAAACGTCCCGTCACCCACACCATCGAGGCCGACAGTGGACGAGCCATCAGCAGAGTTGCAGAGAGCCGTCGATGACGTTGCCACGATCTGCGCAGACATGGATGCGTTTGATCGCATGGTTTGGATGGCTACCTGGGAAGATGCCGCTAGGATCGTTGCCGGTGAGGATGACGAGGTCGAGGTCACGTTTGAGAACACCCTGGGCCTGCGACTTTTTGCCAGCAACGTGTTTGATGTTGCGTGGCGTCGTCTTGCAAATGCCAGCGGCAAATACCGCGGGCTCGACGCCGCAGTAGAGAAAGCATTTGAGACTGCTGTCGGCAACGATATCCAGCCATGGTCTGACGATCTGCAGGAGACGGTTGTCGATCTGTTTGACGCAATGGCATGGGCCGGGGCGAAAGGCGAGTGATGCAGCACCTTTTCGGCTACACGCCTGACCCAGATGCCAATGAGCAGTTTGTGACATCTTTGCCACACCAAACGCTCGCCACCGCAGGGCCTGACCTAGTCTCAGATGACCGCACAGTGACGCTCTATCAGCCGCTGTTGCAGTGCATGCCAGGGTGGAAGCGAGGAGCCCAAGGGATCGGCTCCTGCGTTGGATGGGGCTGGTCTGCGGGCGTGGATGTGCTGGCTGCTGTCGAAGTCGTGCTGAAGCGTGAGGCTGAGTCTTTTGGTGGCAGGACTCTTGAGGCATCAGTCTACGCATTCAGCCGCGTCGAGGCCCGCGGACGCTCCAGGGCAGGCCGATCTGACGGCAGCTACGGTGGTGCTGCAGCAAAGGCCGTTCGCGATTTGGGAACCCTGCACTACGGAGTCGATTACAACGGCGAGCGATTCGACTCCTATTCGGCGAGCCGGGAGAAATCCTGGGGTGACACAGGCGTACCCGACAACCTTGAGCCGTTCGCCAAGGAGCGGCGAGTCAAAGAAGTGACGCTGGTCGAGTCGTTCGATCAAGCTGCCAAAGCTATCCAGAACGGCTACCCCGTCCCTGTCTGCTCGATGCAGGGATTTACCATGAAACGCGATAGCGATGGATTCTGCCGTGCGTCAGGATCGTGGGCGCACTGCATGCTGTTCTGTGGGGTGCGGTTCGACCGGCCAGGGTTGCTCTGCATGAACTCCTGGGGCAACAGCAACAGCGGTCCTCGATACCCAGAGAACATGCCTGACCAGATTGCTGCCTGCACGTTCTGGGTCGATGCGGACGTTGCCAACAGAATGCTCCGCGGTCGCGACAGCTACGCAATCAGCGGCTACGAAGGATTCCCTCCAAGGAGGCTCGACCAATGGTTCAACGATGGCATTTTCTGATCTGCCTGCTGGCTCTGCCTGGATGCCAGACAATCGCGGAGATCGACAGAGCCGACATTATCGCCGAATTGGCCGTGCGATACGGTGCTATGAGCGTTCGTAATCCTGCACCGTTGCCTGACGACAAGACCGGCTGCGANGAAGGATGCCAGTGCAACGGCACTGGCGAGGAGCGAAGCGGTGATGGGCTTGCTGTCGTCAACTGCCGCTGCGATGACGATTGCGAATGCAAGCCAGCCAAGGAAGAGCCTGTTGCCGAAGAGCCTGTTGTTGTCGAGCCCGATCCGCTTCCGTTGGTCGAAATCCCACAAGTGATCACCTCTGGAAGCTGCTCTGACGGTAGCTGCTCGCCTCAGACGGTTCGCACATACCGGACCACTCGCAGGAGGCTGTTTCGCCGATGAATTTCCGCGACAACACACGCACAGACATATGGCATCGACTGCCAGCAACCAAGTTCCTGCTGGGCCGAGATCGCGTTAACAAGCTGATCGACAAGGCTGTCGCCAGTTGGCCCTCACCTGTATTTGCTAACGCTGAAACTTGCGAAGAAAGAGGCCTGTTTGCTGACGCATTTGCTCACAGAATCGCGCGAGAAGAGTTTGGTTCTGTGATGGTTCTTTTGTTCATCGGATTGATCACAGCCTTGGTTCAGGTGTTGCTAGAATGGTGGCTACTCAAACCGGCGTACCGAATTGAATTCTCCTACTGGCAGCAGGAACTCTCTCGATGAGCGGACAGGAAGCGATGGGTGCTGCTGGCAAGATTATCGAGCGGTGGGGATTCCCGGTCATGGTCGCCGTCGCGTTTATGTGGTTCGTTCGCGCCGATATTGTCGTGCCGATGGTAGACGCTCACACCAAGTTTCTCGATGAGATGACTGTCACTCAAAGAGAACTGGTGCAAGCTATGCAAGAACAAACACGGTTGCTGTATGCTCTTCAGCCAAAGACGGCCTCTTATAAACCACACGACGACGCCCCTCAAAATTAGGTGACACATGCCGACGCTTGGCGAAGGGTACATTCGGGCATACTCAAAGACCGGATATGACCGACGCTACGAAGACAAGTCATTTGACAGTGGCACACGCTGCATCGAAATGGTCGATTACGTTGGTACAGGCGACCAGCCTGGCGACTACTTTGGCGTGTACTACTGCCGCAGCGAGTCTTTCTACCGTTGCTTCGCCCAGGCCAGCTTCAACGGCCCTTGCATTGTCGAGATTGGCGAGGTTCCTGCCGATCAGTATGACGACCAGGGTGAGCCGATCACTGACCAACGGATAAACATGGCCGCTGCATTCCGCAACAGCGACCTTGAGATTCTGCCGCACGGTTGCTCTCGCGGTCTGATCGACAACACCAACAGCATGTTTGAGGGTTGCCGGTTCCTGCGAAACTGGACTCCGCAGGAAATGGTGGAAGCTGGTTTGGCTGGCGTCAAAGACCCTGCTGCACCGCGAATCCTTCGCAGCAACGGAATCGCGGAATCAGCGTTTCTGCTGAATCTTGCACCGCAGACGATGAAACGGATGTTTGCTGGCTGCGAGAAGTACAGCGGACGCAACATCAACAGCATCTCATGGGCGAACCTCAAAGACGAGAAGGCCGCGATGGACTTCGCCATTGGTTGCCAGTTCGCCCCGCATTACCTCGACGCAATCATCGCATGGCTTCATCGCCAGCTGTTTGTGCTGGGCACGCTGCGAACGCCGCTGCTCTCAGTCAACCTTGGCAGCGGCACTGTCAGTGGCAACACAGCCGCGATGGCACGGCAGTTGATTGACGCAGGCATCGAGCTTCAAGGGTTTGACATCGTATGAAGCGTGACCCCATAGCACTGTTTGTCGCATTGCTAGCAGTGTTCGGCATCTGCGTTGCTGCGGCGTTTGCGTCGTTGATTATTCTGGAACCTATTTGAGCCGCAGATCACCACTTTAGAGCCGCGCCATGCCGATGAATAACCGCATCCTGCGACCACTCGCACGCCCGCTTCTGCTGGACGCCGTGCCCGGTGCCGCTGCGGCCTACTCGCTGCGGCAGTTGTCGAACGCCTACACCGGCCCGGTGGTGACGGTGCGACGTTCCAGCGACGATGCCGAGGAAGATTTCAAAGCGTCGGAGATTGACGATGGCACGCTGGCGGCTTTCTGCGGTGCGGGCGACGGCTTGGTGAAGACTTGGCATGACCAGAGTGGCAACGGCAACGATGCCAGCCAAGGTACAGCGGCGGCACAGCCGAAGATTGTGGACAGCGGCTCGCTGGTAACAGAGGGCGGCAAGGCGGCGATTGAACTGGACGGCACGGATGACTACCTGGAGGCTGACATTGCGGGGTTCCGAAGCATTCAAAACTTGACCTCAGCGGCTGTGTTTTCTTCGCCCGTAGCTGCGCAAGCGGACGTAAGTACTGCATTTTTGTGGGGTTTCGGCGTGGGGTTTCCAACGCTTCAAGCCCTTTCGTTAGCATCTGCAACTTCATCATTAACTGGCGAATACCTCACGATAGGTTTTGACTCCGGTGGTGTTGGTCGACGCTTAGGCTCTACAAGTTACCGGCGTGCCGCGAACGAACAGGCGTTGCTTTTCTCAACTCACCTGCAATCTGGAACGGCGATGTTTTCAGATGGCGCATCGCTAAACCTAGATTTGTCTTTAGGCATGACGACAGCAACGCCAGCCGCACCGTCGAATACGGGACATACCACAGACGATCTAGTATTCCTTGGCGCTTTTAAACTTGGTTCAGGCGCAATAGTCGCGCACGTCCAGGAGAAATTCCAAGAAATCATTTTCTACCCGTCCGACCAATCCGCCAACCGGCAACGCATTGAAGGCGACCTCGCCTGGTACTACTAATGGCAACACTCGCACCCAAACTCCCGTACACGCATCCCTTCGCCGGCGGCTTCCCCTACCGTGGATCGCAGCGGTTGCCCAGCGACCCGGACGCACTGACATACCTGGCCGCCGTGGCTGCGGCTGACGGGGCACCCGTTGAAACGGCTGTAGCAGTGGCCGTAGATGATTTCTTTAAGGGCTGCAAGGCGGACGGCATCTGGGATGCGATCAAGGCTTCCTGCATCCTCTGCGGGGCCAGGACGCTGGCTGGTGCGTTGGTGCCGTTGGTTGGCACGGCACCGACGAACGTGGCCGATGGCTTCGTTGCAGGCGACTACACGCGGGGCGGTGCTACGCCTGGGCTGAAGGGCGATGGGACGAGTTGTTTGGACAGCGGGCGGGCTAGCAACGCGGACCCGTTGAACGATCATCACGTTGCAGCCTACATCACTGCTTCCGCATCAGCCAATGGGGCTGTAATGGGCAATGGCAACAGTGTTGATGGACTTACGCAAACAATTCAGGACATAACCAACGGCAATTGCTTTTTTCGCAATCACTCAACCAGTGGAGTTTCTGCTGTTGCGGATGGGGCCGGGCTTGCTGGGAGTTCCCGTAGTAATGCGTCTACTATCAGCGTAATTGGAGGAGGCCAGTCTGACACTTTATCGCTAACGTCCACTGGTGCAGACGCATCAAACATCAATGTTTTTTCGCGTCGTTCATTGAATGCGCCGCAGTTATTCTGGGATGGCACTGCGGCTTTTTACTCCATCGGTGAAGCCTTAGACCTAGAAGCCTTGGACGCCCGCGTAACCGCCCTCGTCACCGCCATTGGAGCCGCCGTCTAATGCCAGACGACATCGAACCACCACCGCTGCCGGAAAACCCGCAGACCGTGGCCGAAGTGCTGCCGTTCCTGCCGCTGCCATACGAATACGCCAAAGCCTACGCCTGCGTCTTCAGCCAAGAGTTGGCCGACCGGCTCAACGAAGTGCAGGCCAGCAACCCGCAGCAGTTCCGCGTCTCGCCGTTGGCTCTGACGGACGGACGCTACATGATCCGTGGGGCCATTCTGTCAGAGGTGCCCAACGGTCTGTATGCCGAAGGGTTTTCGATGCTGGACCCTGGGCGCTTTGACGAGATTGCATTGGTGCCGTTTGCCGATGCCTTGGCACTGCTGCCGCAGCCGGAAACGCTTCCGTAGATTGACCGTTTGGGGTTGATGACCGCAAACCACTTACCTACGGTCCCGCACAGCGAAAGTCAACGTGTTACGAAACCTCTGACATAAGACACAACGGCCGAGGATTTGTAACACCGAGCCTATTAAGAAAAAGTAGGCATCTTTTCCTAAATGAGTCACCTCACTGACAATCAGATGACGTACTCGCAGCACTGGCGGTTCGCCGCCGGTCATGCGTGGCGTTGTCTGGTGGCATCTGTGCGTCTGTTTGTCCACGCATGGATGCCGAGTGTGTTCACGACTGCCGGTAGCGATCTTGCATCCAGGCTGGCCCGCGATTTCACAGTTGACACCGATGACTCTGTATGCTGATGCCATAGGCCACGATGCGGGCCATACCCGTGCCAGGAGATAATAATGAGCGACTCAAAAATCCGCAGGAAAGCCAAGAGCTACGATGCCACCCTCTACACCGCGGTGGCATCTTGCGTTGCCGTGCCAATGGTAGACATGGCTGGTGGCGTCGTCAGCGTAGGCACGATGAACAGCAACTCGTCTGCCCTCAATGTCTATGTCAGCGATGAAGAGGATGGAACCTACGTTCAATTGCACGACAACGTAGGATCGCCTGCAAACATCACGCTGCAGCCCAGCACCGCGGATGGAAAGGCATACGCCCTTCCTGACGCGGCATTCGCTTCGCAGTACATTAAGCTGGTCAGCAGCACCACCAACAGCACTGGCGTTGTGGCGACTGTCACGATGAAGGGCTGATGCCAGATCGCATCCCGGTATTCCGGCCACCTTGGGTGAACAAGACAAAGAAAAAGCCCAGGAAAGATATCCGGCCATCCGCTCACGCCCGCGGATACGGTGGGCGTGGGTGGATGCTGGCGAGGCGACAGTGCCTGCAGAGGGATAACTATCAATGCCGGTCCTGCGGTGATGTGGTCTACGGCAAAAAGGCCCATGCCGATCACATTATCCCAAAGGCTCAGGGTGGTTCTGATCTGCTGGAGAATCTGCAGACGCTGTGCGCGACATGCCACCAACTAAAGACCAACCGGGAATCCCGGCAGACCGGCGAGCGTCAGCGGAGGGGAAACGCTTCGCTCTAGCCGGTCGCCCGGATCACTCACCGCGGATTCGCCAGTGATCTCTCTGATCTTCCAGGCGAGCAATCCTGACGAGCAAACGCATACGCTCATCGAGAAGCCGCCTCACATCGCCTGCAAGAGGCCCTTTGCCTTGAGATGCCCTGTGGGTCATCCTGGCGATATCGTCCTCTGTGAGCCAATGTAGAGCGTCAGGATCATGCATCCTGTGTTTCCTCGTGGAGGACTATAGCCAACAGGCTATACGCTGCGAGATCGAGGAGGGTATCCCTGACGCCCTCATGGACGAGCCTGCCGGTCTTGCAGTATGTGCGGAGCCGCTGCACCTTGTCGGCGATCCTCACCATGCACCCTCTCCAGGGCTCGATATCAACGAAATCAGCCCCTTGGCGAATGTTGGCGAGCGGATCATCCTCGCTGCCGTAGTCGGCTGATTTCGAGTTGTGGAGGTCTTCCATCTCCTGCAGAAGTTCGACAAATCTTCTGCTTGACCGATGAGGCTCAAGCTGCTGAATAACTTCGTTATCGGTCCACCCACCTCGAAACTCATGGATCGGGTCCGCAGTATCGTCGCTCTCATCCTCTGGATCAGTCAGCACCGGATGCTCTTCATCGCCCTTGCACATACGGTCGCCGTCGCAGCATGAACCATACAGGCGATCCGTAACGGCCTTCCTCAGCATCTGATTCTTTTGCTCAAGGGTCATTTTTGCCGCCTGCCACTCGATGCCAGATTCCATGATCACTCCTCAACGGGTTTGTCGTGAAACGTCCCAACCAGCTTGTTGCCCTCTTTCCCACCAAACCTGAGACACAGCCACCAGCCGCCCATAGGCCGAGCCGCCATGCCTTTCTCGACAGCCCATCCATCGGTCAGCGACTCATCCTTGTAGGTGCTGCTCCTGACAAGATAGATGGATGACACATCGGGGATTCCGTTGCTCGTGAGCCTTTGCCTCTTTGCCTCGATCAGTGTTCGCTGGTGGATGTGACCAGATACCACTGCATCAGCGTCAACGTCAACAAGGTAGCGCGAGAAATCAATCACGCCGCGGGTCACTGGGCCGCCGCCGCCATACCCATGGTGATACCACAGCTTGAAGACAGAACTGGCATTCCCGCCTTTCCTTCCCCGGAAGATAACCCATCCGGCATAGCCACCCTGGCGAACACGAGAGCCCTTGAACCTGAGCCGCTCGACCAGACGGGTAGTCAGACATGTTTCCTGGCGTTTGCGAATCGCGGTCTCATGGTTGCCTGGGCTGATCATAGCCATCTGATTGCGATACGGCTCTAGCCAATCCGCGCCCTGTTTGACGACAGCATCGAAATAGTCGCCGGTCTGCAGTTCCGGTCTCAGATCGTATTTGCCATTAGACCTGGGATCGTATTTGCCACCCATCACATCAAAGTGGTCTCCGATCGACAGCACCGCGGCGTTCAGACGCACCGCGGTCTTCAGGTCTGCCTCCAGAGCATCGCGGTTGCAATGAACGCTGTCCCAATGCCAATCGCTGGTGACCAGAACCCAGAGCCTGCTCTTGAAATCAATGCGGGTCACAGCATTGCCGATGGACTCCGTAGTCCACGGCGACGATTTTCCTACGTTAGGCATCATGCTCTCCTGGCAGGCGATAGCCGAGTTCCCAGAGGATATGAGCCAACGTCGTCGCCACCTCGGCTACATGCTCCTCTGAGGCGTAACCCTGGAGAGCATGGATGGCTTCGTGGATTTCCGTATCAAGACGATCAACGCCTTTCAAGCTGGTGCAGATGCTGACGCGCTTCTTTTCATACTCGCAAAGACCGTAGAGCTTCCTACGCTTTAGAGATCGGTACACCCAATCCCACGTATCGCCAGAGATTGCGAATCTGTGACTAGGTTGTGTCTTTGGCACGCTCTGCCTCCTTGAGAGGTATTAGTGTCTCCCAGTAAACAGCACGCGAAAGCCAATCGCGAAATGCCTAAACGCCTCGCGGAACCGATAGACAGCTTGACTACATTCGACAAACTGCCATCTATTAATAAACCACGCTAGCGGCACAGCCATCCGTTGCTGAACACGGTATCCCCATGCGTTCATTGCATCTTGCCGCTTTTTGCATCCGCACGGCTTTCCTGTGATCGCTTGCACGCGCTCTTTTGTGATTCCAAAGAGCCGTAGAATTCTTTCTGCAATGTCTCCAAGTGCTACCATCATCCACATCCACACGTGTCAGAAGCGTTGTTGCATCCGTCAGGGGCTGTGCCATTGCATATTGGAAGGTCTGTTGGATGCGCAACAAAAATACGCTTGCCCAAACCAGGGCAGTTTGCAAATACCCCTACAGTACGAGTAGAGCAAGCAGCGTCATTGAAGGTTGCACCGCCATTAACTGTTCCTGGCGAGCCATTGACTGACGCATTGTTAAAAGTAGCACCGCCGTTTACTGTTGCGTAGCCATTGTTTGAAGAAAAGTCGTTAAAAGTCGCCCCGCCGTTTACTGTTGCGAACGCAAAGTTTGCAGCAGAATCGTTAAAAGTTGCCCCGCCGTTTACTGTCGAATCAGAGTAGTTTCTTGAAGAGCCGTTGAAAACTGCACCGTCGTAAACAATGGCCCGGTTTGTGCTTATAGAGTTCCCATTGAAAACTGCACCACCGTTGACTATTGCGTCTGTGGTGTTGGTAGTGGAATCACTGAACGTCGCCCCGTCATTTACTACTGCACTGCCTGTGTTTAATGAAGTTCCGTTAAAAGTTCCATGCCCATTTACAACCGCACCTGAGTAGTTTCTTGACGCGTCGTTAAAAGTTGCGCCGCCGTTTACTGTTGCAACTCCGCCTGCGTTCTGAGAGCTGTCGTTAAACGTCGCGCCGCCGTTGACTGTTCCGCCAACATTTCCAGAGCCAGCATTAAACACAGCACCTCCGTTTACCACGCCAAGCACATCGTTAATTCCAGAATTAAATACTGCACCGCCGTTTACTAGTGATTCGTTGCGCGAGCTAGAAAAAAATGACGCACCGTCATTAACCGTCGCTCCGTCTGTATTTAAGCAAATGCTACGAAACGTCGCACCACCATTCGCTACGGCGGCACTTCCACTGTTCTCCCCTAACCTAATAAAATGCGCGCCGCCGTTGATTGTTCCATTATTACGGGCACGATACGGCGAAGAAGCATAGTATACCGACCCAGCGTCGCTGTCGTGCGCTGGAGATGATGCTGTCAGTTCAGATGTGGATGTAAAAGCAACAATCTCCCTGACTCCCCAAAAATAAGCGTTCTTTACTGTAACCGGCCCAGTTAAATTCGTGCTTACTGGGCTGTATATATGAACTATAGCATCTGTTGGAGGAAGTCGCGTTGCACGCTTGTTTAGCACAGTGGTTATAGATGCGCCACTGCTAGGCGTCGTTGTTTTATTTGAATACCAATTGCAGATATTCCCCCAGTCTTGACGTTCGGCAGGCGTCGCGTTTCCCCCTGGTTTGCTCGTAGCAATAGACCCAAAAAAAAACCACGTTTCACCACCAGTTCCGCTGGTATTTGGCACAAACGTCCAGGTCACGCCGCCACCATCCCAGGTGCCGCTGGGAACCCATGTGCCTTCTGTCTCTGGGTCTGTACGAGGCTTGCCGTCGGCAACACCGCAACCTTGCTCGCAGCATGGACGGCACGGCAAAAACATCAGTCGCACTCCGCAGCGATCAGAAGCCAACCAAAACCGTTGTTCGACACTGCCACCCATCTCGCGGTATTTGCACTGGTCGAAATGTCGGCGAAGTAGTTGTGCGCAGAGACGGTTTCGACGCTTGACTCTGACCCAGGCTCTCCACCGTAGATGGTCACGGTAGCCGCGGTGGTTTTGTCCCATGCCGCGGTGCTAATCGTCCCAAGCATGCAGCGAACACCAACCGCAGCCCGCGGAGTCTTTGGGCCTTTTGCCTCATGCTTAGGCGTTCGCCCGCCTTCAACCAACCTTACGGTATGGGCGATCCTCCTTGTGCTTTCTTCGTCAAAACCGTAGATCGGCATGACTACTCTCCAAGAACGAGATACTGCACACCAATATCGCTCGTCTGGTCAGTTGCCGTGTATGCTGCGATGCCGAGCGTGATGCCTGGAGCAAGCCTTACAGGGCCGATTACATCGTTGTTTTGCAGCTGGGCGAACTCTTGCAGATTCGTGCCGTCATAATGGCCGATTGCTACATACGCTGTTCCTGCTGTGGCAGTAGACAGGCTGCGGAATGCAGCGAATCCAGCAGTCGAAACATTGCCAAGGCTGATCGTCTCAGTGGCAGTCCCAACCTCGACAACGCCACCGATGCTGACAGCAGACGTTTGGTCAAAGCTGCCACCGCCAGAAAACGTCTCAGCGAGATTGCCGTTCTGAACACTCATGGAAAACGAGACGCGAATTTCATCTGCCATCAGTACATCCTTAAATCAGAAAGCATGTTGTTAAAGTTTTTTTGCGGGTACGGAACAGCCCGAAGTGTGGCAGCATCAGTTGCCCGATAGAAGACACCTTTTGCCTTTGCAATCGAAACCGGCGTTGCAATAGTGGCTTGCCCGCCCATGCCATTAAGAGGAACTGGCTGTGAAACTGGGTTTCCCGAAATATCTGTAATGGCCTTTCTTTCGTAGCCGCCTGCGCCGTCATCAACTATTTCGTTGTACCCTGCATCAAAATATTTAATCACCCAAGACTTTGGGTTGTAGGTCAATTCAAGAGCTGTCTTCCACAGCATTGTCTTGTCGTCAAATTCAGCTGAAAACCCTGTCACCCGCAGCGTGTATTCTTCAGCACCAAGAAAGATGTCTTCATTGCATGTGTTGAGGTACTCCCAGATTCTGTGCAATGCAGGGTCTGGGTTGTATTCGTTGGTGTACTTCAAAACACACAGAGAAGTTTCTTCTTCAAGACCATCAACGGGATCACCAGCGGAATTTGTGAAACCACGTCCATCTTCATCTGATGCGGGAACTGTCGTCTGCGAGGTGCTGAGACTGATTCGCCGCCATGTCACCGTCTCAAGTTCGCGTGGCTGCTCGCTGCCGCCAGACTCAGTGTTTTCGTATGGGCTGAGGCCCTCGTAGGTCAACTCAATCTTGACGCCGCTTTCAGTCCCTTCAAACCAAGAGAAGTTTCGGCTGGAGCATCGAGCTATAATGCCGTCGAAGTTCCGAAGACCATTTAACTGATCGATTGGCTCTCCACCGAGCCCAGGCCAGCCAGCGGTGCTTGTGCCTATCACCACAAAAGATGGGTTTCGCGTGTTGCTCTTTGCGAGAAGCGTTCGCTTGATCGTGAACGTGCCACGATCCTTACCGCTCTTCGATTCTTCGTAAGCATCCTCATGGAGGATGACAACGTCATAGAAAGCCATGCTTACACCGATACTGATGCTGCTGCGAACTGAGCCCCAATCACCGCACCAAGGTCGCCTGGAAGTGCCGCGATGCCATCCGCTGCCCTGCCTGTGTTGTCGATGATCTTCTGGTCTGCACTCTGAGCGAGCCGCGGGTCAGCACCTCGCAGGATCGCGTTGCGAAATGCTTCACCAGCAGACGAGTCGACAACGATTGCAGAGAGTTGTTTTGTCGATGCAGCGATCTCTTCGCCAGCGGCTTTTCCAAGTTGCTGACCAATCTCGCCGAATACAGGGATCATGCCCTGAAGGCCAGCCTTGACCTTTTCTGCAAAGAGTGCGGCATCGTATCCGGCGAGAGGGTCTGTGATGTTTTTCATTCCATTGCGGAAGGCAGTTCCAGCTTCGCGGCCAGCCTCTTCTGCCATTGCGAACGACTGTTCACTTAAGTCTGTAAAGAAAGCAGCACCCTGTCCAGCCTCTTTAATAGCATCACCAAGTCCAGTGGACGATCTCATGATATCGCGCATGGCTTCCGCATCGCGACGAAGAACGCCAGCAAGCCCCCTGGCCCCCAATGCATCGGCAGCTTGGGCCGCGATAATCAGTAGCCCTTGCAATGGCAGAGTTAATCCAAAAATCAACATCCTGTTGAACTCTTCAATCCTATTGACTGTCTCGCCAAAGAAATCCATGAACCCGCCAAGGAATGCATAGATGCCACCAGCAACATTGAGGAAGCCCCTCTTTACATCCTGGCTGAATCCGTACAGAAGCTGAAAGAAACCATTAAGAACATTTATGCCGCCAGCAAGCGCGCGAATAACCATCGCAAAACTTTCGCTAGCAGTCTTTGATTCAAAAATCCCTGCCGTTGCTGTCGTGAATGTTTCCACAAACACTTGAGCCAGAACCTTAAGGTTGGCAATGTTGTCGTTGATGCCGTTCACGATTGAAAGAAAGATCGGCGTGAATGCCTGACCAATAGTTGTCTTGAGGTTCTCAAAGTTTGCCCCAAGCTGCTTCTGTTGGTTTGCGAGAGTCTCCGAGTTTCGCAGGAAGTCTCCCTGCTGCCTGCCCGTCTGCTCAATGATGGCAGCGTATGCAGCCTGGAGTTTGATCGCAGGAGGCAAAGTTTTGCTGACAGTGTCCGTCAGCCCCATATTGAATGCCTTCTGCCGTAGCGTGGCATCGCTCAACATGACTCCCAAGCGGCGAATCGGCTCGACCTCGCCAACCAGAGCCGATCGCATTGCCCGCAGGGCCTCTTCAATGCTGACCTCATTGAAAGAAGCCATATCGGAAGTTAAGCGGACAAGATTGATCGACATTTGTGCTGACGCTTCTGTCGTCAGACCAATGTTGTCAAAAAGCGTCCCGAACGTACCTGCGGCCTTGAGAGCTTCTGTGGCAGAGAAGCCAATCTCAGCTGTGCTTTGAGCAAACTGGGAAACAGCCTTTGCAGAATCACCAAAGACGATGTTGACGCGGTTCTGCTGCTCGATAAGGCTGGAAGCGGCCTGGACGGTCGAATTGATAGCACGGCCAACGCTACTGATTGCCCTGACGGCCAGCCCTGCTGCAGTAGCCAAGGCTGTGAAGCCTGTTGCAAGCTGAATCCTGCCAAGGCGATCGCTGATCCTCGTGAATGTGCGAAGCTCATTGCCAGCACGGTTTAGACCGGCAGTAAGGCCACCAGTGTTCGCGGTGATCCCAACGCTGACCTTGCCAAACTGATTCGCAGCCATTAGTTCACCCTTGGAATTCTCTGCAGCATTTCATGAATTTGCTGCGGAGTCTGTGGACGCTTTTCAACAGGCATGAAGTCTTCCGGCCTGCGAGGTGGCTGCGATTTTCCTCGATGAGCGTTGTAGAACTGGGCTGCGCTTACTGCATGCCTGAGCCACTCATCCCC
>JGI11705J14877_10000934_pt1 | contig 17378 bp, 18 predicted proteins | sample Etolaghawater15m_FD_14877 | JGI IMG/M metagenome (IMG submission 14877)
GAATGCTTCTATCTCAGATAGAAACTTTTTTGGTTCAGGTATTAACTCTACTTTAGGTTTTGAAGTATCAAAAATTTCAACCAATTATAATCTCTCTTTTGTCAATCCTAAAGTCTGGGACAGTATGTACAGTTTAGGCGTCAGTCTTTACAAAAAGAACTATGAGTATATTGATTATACGCAGGATCAACTCGGTGGATCAGTGAATGTAGGTAGAGAATTTTATAGATATTTTAATGCTTCTGTAGGTTTAGGATATGTAGACAACCAGTCAAAATACAGTGATAATAATGATTCCTATATAGATGAATTTGGAAGTACAATTTATTTATCTGATTTATACAAAAGTTTATATAACGACCAATATACAAAAACCTCCCTCTTCTTCAATGTCTCTTTTGACAATACAGATGACTTCTATACGCCAAGAGAAGGGATGATCTCTTCTGTGAATTTTGAGTATGCCAAATTAGATGGAACATATGATATCAATACGACTACTGGAACAACTGGTAACTATGGTGATTTGATGAAAGTATCTGGAAAATTCGGTACTTACTATGGTTTGGAAGATTGGATAGATTATGATCTTATTATGCGTTTTAAAGCCAGAGCAACAACCATAGAAACGGGGAGTGGTGAAAAGCTTCCCACCGCAGAAAAACTCTTTATGGGGGGTATTGGAAGTGTCAGAGGATATAACCCGTATTCTCTTTCTCCGGAAGATACGTATGGGAATAGAATCGGGGGTACAAAACGTGCTTCGGCAACCGTAGAAGCAAGTATCCCACTCTCTGAAGCAGCCAAAATGAGATTGGCATTCTTTTATGACTATGGTATGATTGGTGANAACAGCTTTAGTGACATCACACGATCTTCTACCGGTGTTGTCGTAGAGTGGCAATCAGGATTTGGACCTATCAACCTTGTCTTTGCCAAAGCATTGGATGATGAAGTAGGAGACGAAACCGCCTCATTTGAATTCTCAATGGGAAGTAAATTTTAATTAAGATGCAAGTAGGTACGCCATGCTATGAGATGGCTATTTGTTTATATACCCAAGAGAGCATTTTTAGGTAAAGCATTTTTTCATCTTCTATAATAATCGCAAAGGGTATAGGTTTTTCTAAGGCTTTTACTTTTTCTTTTGCCAGATATAAGGGCTTATTAGAGAGGATACGCAAGGTTTTATTTTCATACTTAAAGCTAATATTTGCACTGTTGGAAGCTTCATGTAAAAGTACGGTCAGTGTATAGATGAAACTGAGCCAAAGTATGGTTTGTTTCTCAGGAAGAAGCGGTTTATAGTGTGTAAAGAGAGGTTTGTTCAAAAGTTCCTTCCCATGCATACGTAACAGTGCCGATATAAGCAATATCTGTTCATGGGTAAAGCCATAGTTTAACTCCTGCATCGCAATGTAAAAGGCATGCTGATGTGACCTGTACACAGTCAGGGTCTGCCCTATGCTGGAGAGTTTGACTGCCCAAAGAAGTGCTTCTTCATATTGTTTTTGGTCCTTAATCTCATTTTGCAGTACACTATAGAGGGTTGAGGCCAATTTAAGTTTTGTTTTTCGCTTTTTTTCTACCGTTACAAAAGGTTTAAATCTATCCAATATAGAGACAATACTTGGATTGATGTGAGGTGGAAATTTTTGATTATCATCTTTAAGCAATTGATCTAAAAATACACCTTCCCTTACACCCACAGCACTTGAAATCACTTTTTGNGCCCCTATATGAGCAAGTATTTCATTGAAAATAAGCGTACCTTCACGTATCGTGTCATAACGATTTTTCTTTAAGCCAAACTGTTTGAGATTTTTTGCACTTGAAAGAGGAATAGCCTCAAGGTAGACTTGATGTGCTTTAACAGTATAAGAAAACGCATGAAGTTTATCAAGAGGGTAAGCAACCCGCTTCATAATACCCTTAGAAAGCGTTCTAGCGGTTCCACCTATACCAATGGCCAAATCATGGGTAAAATGTNCTGGAAGATGNTTTAAAGCCTCTTTTATATAGGCGCTTGCCTTCTCATTGATCTCTTTGGGATTTGACCCTTTGTCAAAAAAGAGCTCTTTAAGTCGCACGGTCCCAAGGTTAAGTGAATAGGTATCTACGATATGTCCATCTTTGATAAGTGCCATATCGGATGATCCGCCGCCGATATCTATGCTGATTCCTTCATGGATGGGCAGTAAGTTAACAGCTGCAATACCTCCATACATGGCTTCTTTGTTGCCATCAATGATCTTAATGTACAGTCCAAGTTCTTTTTGTATCCAGCGGACAAACTCTTTTCCATTGGGTGCATCTCTCAGCGCAGAAGTAGCCACACAAAGGGTTTTGTTTACTTGATATTTATCTATGGAATGAAGGAATGATTTTAAGGTAAGATAGGCTCTTTTGATACCTATAGGTTGAAGATAGCCCTTTTTTTCATAGGCACCTTCACCGATACGTACTTTGGATTTTTGTTCGCAGATAAGGTGAAAACCGTATCGACTTGTTTTTTCAAAAATGACAAGTCTGGCTGAATTTGAACCGATATCGATGATAGCAGTTCGCTTTGACATAGATTAACTACTCTTCTTCTTGAAGCTTGTCATATTTGAATTTTAACTCTTCAACGTTTTCAACATTGTCAGGATCAGGGATAATACAGTCTACAGGACATACAGCGATACACTGAGGCTCATCAAAATGACCTACACACTCCGTACATCTATCTGGATCTATAAGGTAAATCGGATCATTTTCTTCAATGGCCTCATTAGGGCATTCTTCTCTACATGCGTCACATGCGATACATTCATCATCTATTACTAATGCCATGGTTTCCTCTGTATATGTTATTTATACGAGTTATAACGGAACAAAGCTTATTCTTAAGTTAAATTATCTGTGAATTTATAATAAAATTTTACTTTGGTAGTTTTTTGGTAAAATCGGGCATGAATCACCCTTCATTTTACCTGCAATTTTGTAGCGAATTTTTGCGATAAGATCATAACTTGCATCACGCAATACTTTAGGGAAGAATTTTATGACTTTAGCCCAAATCAACCATAGACCGCCCAATCGTTCAAGTAAAGCAATGACTGCATCACTTTTATAGAGTACTTCTTCATTTTGTGTATAAAGTATAATACTGTCAATATCTATTGTATCAATGTTCTTTTCTTTGATAGTTTCACCCTGAAGAGGCGCAAAAGTGAGTAGATCATGCCTGTCTCTTACTAAGACAAACCGAACAACAGCATTACAAAATACACAGGTTCCATCAAAAAACAAAATAGCTTCGGTTTGGGTATGAGAAGGTTTGAACCACATAGGAGAATAACACCCAAAGGTGTTATGAGACCAAAGATCTAAGAGATCTTTTTAGGAAAACAAAATCTATAGCCCGTCTTCTAACAGTTTCTATGGTGGTGATATCTAAAGGTTTATCCATCTTTTGTCGGATTTGGTTGATGGCTACTTCGATGACGTTAGGCGTGACAAGTTCAGGTTCTTCCCAAATGGCATCCAATAGTTGTTCTTTGGAAACAATTTGGTCTTTATGCATAGCCAAATGTGTCAGAACCTCAAATGGTTTACCTTTAAGTTCTATCTCTGCACCTTGATAAATGATCTTTTCCTCTTCAGGATTAATAATAAGGTCTTCTATTTCAATAATATTTGAGACACCAAATCGAAGTTTTGCTTCAATACGTACCAGTAAAATATCATTATCAAGAGGCTTTCTAATAAAATCATCTGCACCAGATCGAAGTGCTTTGATCTCACTCTCTTTGTCTTCACGTTCAGAGAGAACAATAACAGACGTTTTATGTGCGTCAGTCTTGATAGTAGAGATGATATCTAGACTTTTATCATTGTTGGAGGGCCAAGATAGAAGGACAAGATCGTAATTTCTAATATCAAGATAATATTTCGCATCGCCAAGATTTTCAGCTAAATCGTTCTGATAGCCTTCCTCTGTCAGGGTATCCGAAAGTGTCTTGCTGAGTGTGACGTCATCTTCCATGATCAATATTCTCATAAGGGAACCTTTTTTTATCTTTAAGATTTATTTAATATTGTAACATAAAAAAGAGTGATTATTAAAAAAAATTTAAAAATTCCAAGTTTTACTTAAGGAAACTGTACATTCAGCAAGAATATCCGGTTTAGATATTTTAAGTGAAAGTGTTTGAATTTGAGGATAATGACTAGAGAGTAGTTCTTTAAGTCCCAATAGTGCATTTTCTAAAAGTGTGTAGCGTTTTTCTTTAAGTTCATTTTGTATCAGTGTCACGATATCAGCATAATCCATGAAGGCATCGTCACTGTAATCATAGGTGGTTTGAAGATTGATGATAACACGTTGTGGTCTATCTTGCTCAAAGTCAAGTAACCCAATAATGACATCAAAAGTTAAATCTTCAATATGAATGGTCATTTTAAACTTTACCTTCTTCCTTGTTAAACATTCTTACGATATTTGGAATATGTTTATAGAAGATAATAAATGCGATGATCCAGATAGGTGCATGAGAACCAATACCTGGTACTTCAGGATACATGACATAAGATGCGATAATAAAGGCAACCAGACCTATGAGTGAAGAAAGAGATGAGATCTTCAATCCTTTTGCTGCCCCCAACCAAACAACAATCGCTATAAGAGCAGGAATAGGCATCATGATCAGCAGTACACCAAAGCCTGTGGCTACACCTTTTCCACCTTCAAAAAATAAAAAGGCAGAAAAGCAGTGACCCACAACGGCAAGTACAGCTATAGTCCACAGTACCCCTTCCGGTGCACCAAGCATCATGGCTATAAATATCACAAGGACACCTTTTATAGCATCCAAAAAGAGTGTAATCGCACCTAGTTTTTTTGCCAGTTTAGGATCCTGTTCTTTGACTACACGAAGAACATTGGTTGCACCAATGTTCCCGCTACCGGCTTCTTTGATGTCTACGCCTGCAAATTTTTTGGCCAAGAGGTATCCAAAAGGAATCCCTGCGATGAGGTATGCTGCAAGATAAAGTAAAATATTTTGATTCGTTAAAAAGTCCATGATTTGTCCACAATTAAAATTTATATTACAATTTTATCCGAATTTTGATAAAATAGCCAGATTATTGAGAGGATTCAATTCCTGAAGGATAGTTATGAGTTTAGATTACAAAGCGGAAATCAATAGGCTGAAACAAGTATTGGATGTCACTGTGGTTGCACACTATTATCAGCGCGATGAAGTATTTGAGATGGCAGACATTACAGGGGACAGTCTTGAATTGGCACGTAGATGCCAAGCAGACAGAAACCCTTGGGTTGTTTTTTGCGGTGTTGGTTTTATGGGCCAAAGTGTCAAGGTGATCGCACCGGAAAAACGTGTGCTTATGCCAAAGATAGCATGTTGTGCTATGGCACGTATGCTGGACGGTTCTTATTTTGATGAATCTGTACAGTATATGGTAGATAGAGGTATTGCCAAAGAAAATATTTTACCTATAACCTATATCAATTCTGATGCCTCAGTTAAGGCAAAAGTAGGGGAAATGGGTGGATTGGTATGTACTTCATCCAATGCGTTTAAGATCATTGAAAAGGGTTTGGAAAGCGGAAAGAAGATTCTTTTTGTACCCGATAGATGTTTAGGGCAGAATTTTGCTATACAAATGGGGTTGAAGTCCTGTGTCATTGGGGTTGAAGCAGAGGGGAAAGCGTGTGACCCTAAAGAAGCAGATATTATCTGTTTTAATGGTTTTTGTTCTGTGCACCAACTCTTTACAGTAGATGATGTAGAATTTTATCGAAATAAGTATCCGGGGATCAAAATAGCTGTACATCCTGAGTGTGACCCGAGTGTCGTACTTGCTGCAGACTTTTCTGGTTCTACTTCACAACTTATAAAGTATGTCAATGACCTTGATCCTGAACAAAAAGTAGCCATAGGAACAGAGTACAATCTTGTCAACAGAATGAGAAAAGGAAATACGTATGTACTCTCTTCTACTAAACCTGAATGTCCGACAATGAATGAAACGACTTTGGAAGATCTGTACCGTACACTCAAGTCCATCGAAGATAACAAGCCTATCAATGAAATTGTAGTAGATCCTCACACAGTCAAGTATGCAAATTTGGCTTTAGAACGTATGTTGGCGATAAAATAATGTTAAAAGAGACATTTTTACAAGCATTATTGACTGAAGATTTAGGGCGTGGGGATTTGTTTTCCCGTATTAGTATAGGTAAACCTATACGTGCGTATATCCTTGCTAAAAGTGATGGTGTATTTGCAGGACGTGAGTATATTGAATCCTTGGCAACGATGCATGATTTGTCACTGGAGTGGAAAGTGGGTGACGGTAGTCGTTTTACAAAGGGTGAAAAACTTCTTTTTATATCTGGGGATTCAAAAACGATTCTTTCATTAGAACGGTCCATTCTAGATATGGCGCTTCATGCAAGTTCTATAGCAACTTTGACTGCCAAGTATGTAGATGCCATTAAAGATACAGGTGTGAAGTTGCTTGATACAAGAAAAACAAGACCGCTGCTTCGTGTGTTTGAAAAATATGCCGTTCGTTGTGGGGGAGGTATAAATCACCGTATGGGACTTGATGATTGTCTTATGCTCAAAGACACACATCTTCAGACAATAGAAGACTTAGATACTTTTATGAAAGAAGTACGACAAAAGATACCTTTTACCTCAAAAGTTGAAATAGAATGTGAAAGTCTAGTTATGGCTAAAAAAGCCATGAAGGCGGGAGCAGACATTGTGATGTGTGACAATATGACTATAGAAGATACCAGAGATGTGGTCGTATTCAGAAATGAAAATTATCCTCATATTTTACTCGAAGCCAGTGGCAATGTGACCCTTCAAACGATTGAAAAAATTGCAAGTACGGGTATAGATGCGATTAGTTCTGGGGCGATTATTCATCAGGCCAATTGGATAGACCTCTCTATGAAAGTCGAGTCGTAACACTCTGTTAATACTCTTCGTATATAATGCAATCTACGTGACATAAAATGATGAAAGAACCCTATGATGATTGAAGTTTTTCCCTATGAGGAAGTTAAAAATAAAATAGCCAATGCACATACTATCACTATACTTTCCCATCTCAATCCCGATGCTGATACGCTAGGTACAGCATTGGGTATCTATGCTTTGTTACGTCAAGATAAAAGGTTGAAAGTCGAAGTAGTAAATGCTTCTACAGCATTACCCCTCTATCTTGATTTTCTACCAAACTTCAAAAAAATCAAACATCAAATGGATTATACGGATAGTTTGATATTTTCATGTGATTGTGGGAGTATAGATAGACTAGGGTTTGATTTAAAAGACAGAGAGATTATTAACATAGATCATCATCGTAGTAATACACATTATGGGAGTATAAATATTGTTGGTGTAGACTATGCTTCTGCGTCACAAGTCGCATACGAACTCTTTAAAGATCTTTATACCATAAATGAAGATGCAGCGACTTGTTTTTATGCAGCATTACTCTCTGATACAAGATACTTCACAACCACGTCAATGAATGAAGAGGTATTTAGTGTAGCAAAATGTTTAGTCAACTCAGGTGCAGTACCTAATGAAATAGCGTATCACTTTACACAAAGGCGATCCTTGAGTTCGCTGCGTATTTTAGAAAAAGCTTTAGGTTCTTTATCTTTGTATAGTGAAGCCAGAGTCTCTTCCATGATGGTAACCCAAAGTGACATAGAATCCACGGGTGCTAGCGTACCGGATATGGAAGGTATTGTAGATTATGGAAAATCATTGGCTACCGTTGAAGTAGCGATTTTTGCCATGGAATTGGAAGATAGTATACGTATCTCTTTACGCAGTAAAAAAGTAGATGTATCTAAAGTCGCTATGGCTTTTGGTGGTGGTGGACATGAAGTCGCTGCAGGATTTAGTTTTGCCAAACTTGGCTTACAAGAAAGTATAGATACAATTGTAACAAAGATAGAAGAATTAGGATTAATACATGAGAAATAGAAGTGCAAAAAAAGGCGGAAGCAAGATAGTAGCAGTCTTGATATTTTTAGGATTGATTGCTGGAGCAGGGTATGTCTATACGGCACCTGAATTTGAAAGAGAAGTTCCGACTATACAGAGTGAACAAAATGTATTTTGGAACCGTAAAGGCCCATTTAAAGTGCAACTTTCTGATAATGAGGGATTAAAAAGCTTTGAGCTTATCTTGAGTGATGGGAAAAACAGTCTGATTGTAGGACAAGGAATATTTGAAGAAAAAGTAAAAGAACAAACGCTTTTAGTCAAATATCCTACAGGAAATACACTTGACCCAAAAGCAACAAAGTTAAACTTAAAAGTAGTAGTTCATGACAGCAGTATGTGGAACTTCTCCAAAGGTAACAAGAGTGAGAAGGTGATTGATATTAATGTTGACTTCAAAAGACCCAACGTCAATGTACTTACGAACTCCTATAGTATCACACAAGGTGGAAGTGCCTTGGTTGTTTTTCAGGCTGAAGATGAGAACCTTGATATGGTTTATGTACAGGTAGGGGAAGAAAAATTTAAAGCCCAGCCTTATAAAAAAGAAGGATACTATGCAGCGCTCATCGCATGGCCATTTACAAAGCAAGTATTCAAAGCACAAGTGGTAGCAATAGATGCAGCTAAAAATCAGCGTGTTGCCGACATACCTTTTTATGTAAAAAATCATCAGTATAAGGTTTCATGGATCAAAGCCAAAGACAAATTTATAGATGGAAAGATCACTGATCTTGCAGCAAGTGACCCTGAATTTTCGCATATAGATGATAGATTGGAAAAGTTAAAAGCGATCAATGAAACAATGCGTTTGAAAAATGAAGCGAAGATTCATATGTTAAGTAAAGCAGTCTCTTCAGATATATTAGAAAACTGGAAAGTGACAAAGTTTTATCCGCTTAGAAATGGACAAAAGGTTGCCAGTTATGGTGATGAAAGACATTACTACTACGGTGACAAAGAGAATGTTGTGTCACACTCGTATCATGTAGGATACGATCTAGCCAGTACCAAAATGGCAACGATTAAATCATCAAATCCAGGTAAAGTAGTCTATGCAAGTGAAAATGGTATCTATGGAAATATGCCTATGATAGATCATGGATTAGGACTTTATTCATTGTATGGACACTGTTCTCAACTGTTGGTGAATGAAGGTGATGCCGTAAATAGAGGCGATGCCATAGCCAAAACAGGTGTGTCAGGATTGGCATTAGGAGACCATTTACATTTTGGTCTTTTGGTTCAAGGTATAGAGGTAAGGCCCGTTGAGTGGTTTGATCAAGACTGGATAAGAAAGAATATCGATGATATATTTAAGGCCGCAGATAAGATAATCGAAGGAAAATAATTTTAAAAATAGCACACTAAAAATATGTCATTTGAAATAATTATTATATTATAGTATAATACAAACTATAAAAATAAAGAAAGGGGGAATGTAATGCAGCAAAGAACACTGAAAAAACCTGTAGAAGTTATCGGTATAGGTTTACATAAAGGCGAGCCTATTAAGTTGAGACTTGAACCCCTTGATGTAGATGCGGGCATTATGTTTTATCGAGAAGATTTAGCGCTGAGTATACCACTTTCTCCTGACTCAGTGATAGATACACGAATGGCCACAGTCATAGGAAATGAAAAGGGTTATATCTCTACCATAGAGCATTTTCTTTCTTCAGTATACGCCTATGGCATAGACAATATGCGTGTCATTGTCGATGGAAATGAGATGCCTATCATGGATGGTTCATCTATCTCTTTTTGTCTTTTGTTGGAAGAGGCAGGTATCGAAGAACAAGATGCACCAAAGAAGATTATCCGTGTAAAAAAACCCGTTGAGGTACAAGAAGGTGATAAATTTGTACGTTTATTGCCTCATGAAAGTGCACAATTTAATTTTCGTATCAAATTTGATCACCCTGTTATAGGTGATCAGCAAGAAAGTTTTGACTTTAGTACAGGAAATTTTGTAGAAGAGATTGCAAGGGCACGAACATTTGGATTTGCCAAAGACATACAGTATCTTCAAAGTCAAAATTTGGCACTTGGTGCAACACTCCAAAATGCCATAGGATTGGATGACCATAAAGTACTCAATCCTGAAGGATTACGTTTTGAGAATGAATTTGCAAGACATAAAATTTTAGATGCTATGGGAGATATGATGGTCTCTGGACATAACATACTGGCTAAATATGAATCCTTTGCAGGAAGTCATGATCTCAATTATAAACTCACGGCAAAATTACTGTCTGACAGTAAGAATTATGATCTTGTAGCAGTAGAAGAGTTACAAAGTAGAGCATTTGCAAAAAGCTTTGCCTAAGAGATACGAACTTCTCATTATTTCCATCTCTTCACCTCTTATGATAGGGGTTTATGAAGAGGGTGAACTGATTCAATCTATAACAAGTGAGTTAAAAACTTCTGAAATTCTCTTACCCTTGATAAAGGAATCTATCGATGCGTATGATATTTCTAGGGTCATCTACACAAGAGGTCCTGGCTCTTATATGGCGATAAAACTTACCTATATTATACTTAAAACGATAGAAATCATTCGAGGTATTAAGTGTGTGGGATGTAGTGGTTTTGCGTTAAATGGCGCAGAACCCATTAAAGCTGTAGGTAATCTTTATTTTATCAAGGAAAAAGAGACTATAATGACAAAAAAATATGAACAGCCAGTCAATGTAAAATTTACATTACCTCAGAGTATTCATGATCTTGAATTAGATGAAGAATCAATACCTGAGTACATACTGCCAGCCGTTTAGAAACCATGCAACTGATTGCATGGGCTAAGAGCTGAAGTTGACATAATGTTCAACCTGGTTTTCAGAGTTTTTCTCTAAAAGCGTTCACAATAAGGACAACGATGTTTATAAGCGTACCCGCAACCTCTGCAAACTTAGGACCAGGATTTGACACTTTGGGGCTTGCAGTAGATTTAAGAAATGAAATTACGATTACACCTTCAAAATTTTTAAGTCTCTCCACACATGGAGAAGGGGCGGACAATCCTAAAATAAAGAAAAATTCCCTGTTTTTAAGTATTTTTAATGAAAATTACAAAAGACTGACTGGCAAAGATGATAATTTTAGATTCGAGTTTCATAATCGTATTCCTATCTCAAGAGGACTTGGAAGTTCTTCAGCCGTCATTGTTGCTGCATTAAGTGCGGCTTACACTGCAGCAGATAAAAAGTACAATAAAAGAGAAATACTCAATCATGCACTACGCTATGAACATCACCCGGATAACATCACGCCTGCAGTCATGGGTGGCTTTAATGTGGCCTGCGTAGAAGGTGACAGAGTGTACAGTAAAAAAAGACGTATGCCTGATTATTTAAGGGCTGTAGTGGTTGTCCCCAACCGAACTATTTCCACGGCAAAATCTCGTACGATCCTTCCTAAGATGTACAGAAAGGAAGAGACTGTCTATTCACTTTCAAGATCTTCTTATATGACGGCACTTTTTATGAGTGAATCATGGGATCTTTTACGCATCGCTTCTAAAGATAAACTACATCAGGCAAGACGGATGAAGATGATGCCAGAACTCTTTGATGTTCAAAAATTAGCATTGAAGCATGGAGCACTGATGAGTACACTTTCTGGTTCAGGTTCGACATTTTTTAACCTTGCATACGATAAAGATGCAGATAAAATGGCAGAAGCACTACAAGCGCGTTTCCCTCAATTTAGGGTTTTTATTCTCTCTTTAGACAATAATGGTGTCATCACCAAAAGTTAAGCTGTACGCTTAATCTCTTTTTAGGTATAATACGCATGAAAAAATCACAGCCAACACGTATGTGCATCGCTTGCCGAAGTAGACATCCTCAAAACACTTTGATTCGATTAAAACAAGAGGGTAATGATGTCGTAGCATCTGATGGTAAGGGAAGAAGTTTTTATCTTTGTGATATTTGTGTAAAAGATGAAAAAAAAATCAAAGGCTTAGTGAAGCGTTTTAAACAAGATGCAGAACGATTTACTACGTTATTGAAACAGTTGACTCTTGAAGTCAACACATGCAAATAATTGCATTATATTAAAGGAGTTAATCAAGAATGGATAAAGTTAAAATCCAAGAAATAGCAGATGAAGCGGGATTGTCAAATGGAGATTTACTAGACAAAGCCAAAGCGTTAGGTTTTGATGTAAAAGCGGCCAATAGCACTATCAGTATGGAGAATGCTGGTATCCTTGTAGATTATGCGATTAGCGGAACATTGCCAAAAGGGTTTACCAAGCCAGGCAGTAAGCCAAAAATCACTGTAGTGAAGAAAACCATCGAAGTTGTTGAAAAGAAAGTTTCAACTCCAGAGGTTGAAACTACAACTTCTGAAGCACCAGCAGTTGAAACTGTTGAAGAGACTTCTGCAGTGTTAACAGAAGAGACAGATGAAGCAGTGACTCCAAAAGTAACTGAAGAAATAGTTGAAAAATCTGTACCTAAAGAGGTAAAAAAACGTAAGGGTATTTCTGTTGTAAGTAAAAAAACAGAGACGGAAGCACCTAGTGATAAAAGCGATGAAGATAAACCAAAACGAAAAACACTTTCTCGTGGTGGAATAAAAATCGTAAGAAAAGCAAAACCTGCACCAGTCAGAGCTGCGACAAAGATCTCTATGGATGAGCAGACACCTTATATAGCGAAAAAGAAACCTAAAAAAGTAGCAGAAGCCAGAGATGCCGGTACCAAAATAGACATTTTCAACCATGACAGTATGAGTACAGAGATAGACAGTGGTTTTGGTGGTGAGGAAGTCGTTCTTTTAGATTTTTCTGATAAAAACATTTATGAAGATATGATGCGTCAAGAGCAAAAGCGTAAAGAAGAAGTGAAAAAGAGAGAAGCAGCCAATGGTGGACCTGTTAAAGGAAGACAACCATTCCGTCCTCAACAAAAACGTTCACTTAAGCGTGGTGGTAAACGTAAAAAGTATGAGAAAGTAGAAAATACGGAAGTGGTAACTTCTGTAGAAATTCCTGAAAATGTAAGGGTCTATGAGTTTGCTGAAAAGGTAAACCGTTCTGTAGGTGAAGTGGTTGGTGTACTTTTTGCACTTGGTATGATGGTAACAAAGAATGACTTCTTAAATAAAGACGAAATTGAAATTCTTGCTGAAGAGTTTGAGGTTGAAGTGACTACTGTCAATCCACTCGATGAACTTGATGTCACAGAAGCTTATGATGCGGAGGAAGATGAGGATAATCTTCAAGAGCGACCACCGGTTATTACTATCATGGGACATGTTGACCATGGTAAGACATCACTTCTTGATAGAATTCGTACTTCAAAAGTTGCCGATAAAGAAGCGGGCGGTATTACACAGCATGTAGGTGCTTATCAGGTAGAAAAGAATGGCAAAAAAATTACTTTTGTCGATACTCCGGGTCACGAAGCATTTACAGAAATGCGTTCACGAGGAGCACAAGCAACCGATATTGTTATTATTGTTGTTGCAGCAGATGACGGTGTTATGCCTCAAACCAAAGAAGCCATTGCACATACAAAAGCGGCGGGGGTACCTCTCATCGTTGCGATTAATAAAATGGATAAAGAGAGTGCAAATCCTGATAACGTTAAGGCCCAATTGTCAGAGATAGGTGTTATGGCAACAGACTGGGGTGGTGAGTACGAATTCGTTCCTGTATCTGCGCATTCGGGCATGGGGATAGATGATTTGCTTGAAACCATTCTGTTACAAGCAGAAGTGATGGAACTTAAAGCAAACCCAAATAGAAAAGCAAAAGCTGTTGTGGTTGAAAGTTCTCTTGAAAAAGGCTTTGGACCAGTTGCCAATGTGATTATTAAGAATGGTACATTACGTATCGGTGACAATGTGATCGTAGGTAAAACGTATGGTCGTATTAAGGCCATTAAGCTTGATGATGGAAGTAATGTCAAAGAGATTGGACCAAGTACACCTGCAGCCATTGTAGGGCTTAATGAAGTACCTGGAGCAGGTGATGAACTTATCGCGATGGAAACAGACAAAGAAGTACGTGAATTGGCTGAGAAAAGAGCTGAATATGATAGAACTAAGCAACTTTCTAAAAGTACAAAAGCATCGCTTGACGATCTTTCTGCACTTATTGCTGAAGGACAGCTCAAATCACTTCCTGTCATCATCAAAGCTGATGTGCAAGGTTCTCTTGAAGCCATCAAAGGTAGCTTAGAGAAGCTTAGAAATGAAGAGGTTAAAGTAAACATTATCCACGAAGGTGTTGGTGGCGTAACAGAGAGTGATCTTGCCCTTGCTGATGCATCTGAACATGCGGTTGTACTTGGATTTAATGTTCGTCCAACAGGTGCAGTGAAGAAGAAATCAAAAGAGTTGGGTATAGAGATACGTTCTTACTCTATTATTTATGATCTTTTAGATGATGTGAAATCACTTCTTGGTGGCATGATGAGCCCTGTTATTTCTGAAGAAGTAACCGGACAGGCAGATGTGCGTGAAACATTTGTTGTTGGTAAAGTAGGTACGATTGCAGGATGTAAAGTTTCAGATGGTGCGATTACAAGAAACTCTAAAGCTAGACTTATTCGTGACGGTGTGGTCGTCTATGAAAGTTCGATCTCTTCACTCAAGCGTTTCAACGAAGATGCAAGAGAAGTGAAGAATGGTTATGAGTGTGGTATCATGCTTGAAAACTTTAATGATATTAAAGAAGGCGATGTGATCGAAACCTTTAAAGATGTTGAAGAACAAGTTACGTTATAGGACGCAAGTTAAGCAAAGCTCAAATGACTACGTTGACACTAAGTCCTCTTCATCGGAGTACTTATGCGACTAGTTACATTTTAAGAAAGGTTCTAATATGACCCACGAAGAGATCAAACGTCATAGAGTCGAATCTGTACTCAAAGAGATCATTCCTGAAGCACTTGGTAGTTTGGATGATGAGCGCATCAATGGACTTACTGTGACTGATGTTGTATGTTCGAAAGGAAGATCAGATGCAAAAGTGTATCTTGACACTTCATTTTTAAATGAAAAAGAGCAGAATGAGGCACTAAGACAGTTAAGAGCAGTTGCAGGGTATATACAAAACCACTGTAAGCAAAGTGAAGGATGGTTTAAAGCACCACGCTTTACTTTTGAATTTGATCATCAGTTAGAAAAGGTAAGTCGCATAGAAGATCTTTTTAAACAAATAGCAACGAGAAAGCCTAATGATGAGGAGTCTAAAGATGAATCTTGAAACACAAATAGCTAAAATTATTGAAGCCAATGGTGCAGCTTTGTATGACATAGAGATAGTGACAGAGTTTGAAGAGACTATTTTTCGTATTTTGGTGACAAAAATGGGTGGTGTGAATTTGGATCTTTGTGCTGACATATCTCATGAACTCTCTCCTTTTTTGGATGTTCATCCACCTATGAGTCAGAAATACCGTTTAGAAGTGAGTTCTCCNGGTATAGAAAGGAAACTTACAAAACCTGTACATTTTAAAAATGCCATTGGTGAAAAAGTGAAGCTCAAGATCACAGGTGGTGACAAACTTAAAGGGCTTCTTAAGGATGCTGATAATAATGGCATTGTCGTTGAAACAAAGCAGGGTGATGAACGCTTTGAATATGGAGAACTAGGTACAGCAAAAACCTATTTTGACTGGAACTAAAGAAATTTTAAAAGTAAGGAGAAGTTGCTATGAGAGATGAATTTTATATGCAACTTGCTCTCAATAAAGCATGGGAATATCAAGGNTTAACATACCCTAATCCTTCCGTAGGTGCAGTGGTTGTGCTAAATGGAAATATTTTAGCCATAGAAGCCCATCAAAAATCNGGTACATCACATGCTGAAGTATTGGCGTTACTTACAGCGTATGAGACACTTTCAAAAACACACATAGATTTTGATCCCAAAGATGCTCAAAAGGCACATACATTTCTTTTATCCCTTCCTCAAAACTTTTTTTCTGAGTGTAGTATTTATGTGACGTTGGAGCCTTGTTCGCATGAAGGCAAGACACCTTCTTGTGCTTCTTTGTTGCATGCGTTGGCATTAGACAGGGTGATCATAGGAATACCAGATCCTATAGAAGGTCATGACGGAGGTATGAAAAAACTGGAAAATGTCAGTGTAGGCATACTGAAAGAAGCGTGTCATGCCCTGATAGAGCCTTTCTTGATTTGGCAAAAACGCGCTTTTGTGCTCTTTAAACTGGCGCAAACAACCAATGGTCGTATAGGTGGTGGGTACTTGAGTTCTGAAGCTTCCTTGACCCATGTGCATGCGTTAAGAGAAGTGTGCGATACTTTGTTTATAGGGGGAAATACAGTTAGAGAAGACAGACCCACTTTGGATTGTCGATTTATCAAAGCTCCCGCACCTGATGTAAAGATCTATGCAAAAGAAGATAATTTTGATAGAGATATTCCACTGTTTGGTATACAGAACAGGGATGTTGACATTGTCAACACATTGGATTTCTTAGAGAAACCTTCATTTGTTCTGGTAGAGGGTGGAGAAGGTATGCTAAGAGCACTTCAAGAGAAGATAGACTGGATGCTTATTTACCAAACACCTAAGCTATCTACCAATAATTTAACCTATAATACAACAATGAATTTACATTTTTTACACCAAAATAAAAAGGCGTTAGATTTGATGATATGGAGCAAACAAATTGGGCATTGAAAAATTAACAAATAAACAAGAAAAACAAGAAAAAATTGTCACGATGTTTGATGATATCGCATCAACGTATGACCTTGCCAATAGAGTATTGAGCTTTGGTATAGATATCCAATGGCGTAAAAAAGGCTGTGATAAAGCATTTGAAATACTAGAGAAAAAAACATTGTCACAAGTAACAGATATTGCTACTGGGACGGGAGATCTACTCATTTACTGGAGAGAACAAGCCAAGAAGAATGGTGTAGAGATCGAAAATTATGTAGGTATTGATCCTTCTGTAGGTATGCTGGATGTTGCAAGAGGAAAAGTAAATTTTGCAGAATTTATAGAAGGTAAAGCGCAAAATTTACCTCTAGCAGATGAAAGTACAGATGTTATTTCTATCTCTTATGGGATTCGTAATGTGGTTGATAGAGTTGAAGCACTGCATGAGTTTAACCGTGCATTAAAGCCAGACGGTATAGTGGTGATCTTAGAATTTACCAAACAAGACAGAAGTAGTGTACTAGACAAGGTCGTTGACTTTGGTATGAAAAGTATACTTCCTCGTATAGGTGGGCTAATCTCTAAAAACTATGAAGCATATAAATATCTTCCCGAATCGATAGAAGAATTTTTAACCACAGAGATGTTAGCCAAAGAGTTAGAAGAAGCAGGATTTGA
>JGI11705J14877_10000936_pt1 | contig 17372 bp, 17 predicted proteins | sample Etolaghawater15m_FD_14877 | JGI IMG/M metagenome (IMG submission 14877)
ACGAGGCCTGTGCGGCGCTGCGCAGCATCAAGGGCGTTGTCGATGCGCACCCCGTCAACCACCATCGTCTGCGGCTCACCTACTCGCTCGAACACCTGACATTCGAACTCATCGAAGACCTGTTGCGTGAGCTGGGTTTTTACCTGGATAATTCGATTTTTTCGTTTATTCGACGCAATGTTTATCAGTACCTTGAAGATACCGCGCGCGAAAAGATCAAGGTGGATGAAGACAGACACACGCTGGTGTGTCAGGTTGATCCGGAAGCCCAGGATGAGCCCGAAAAGTACTGGAATAATTATCGCTAACCGGCCTTGATACTCGCTTTTTAATACCCTTCATTCCAGCTGGCTGATCCGATAGCCGACGTTCTCTAGTTGCTGCAGCAGGCCGTCTTCCCCGATCAGGTGACCGCTGCCCACCAGCACCATCTCTGTTTCGCCGGTTTCCAGCATGTGGCGGATTTGCGGTATCCAGTGATTATTGCGATCCACCAGAAGCTCTTTGTACACGGGGCTGAAATCATGCTTCATCGGGTCAATGAAAAGGGTTTTCATGCGTTTGAGGTCCCCCGCGCGCCAGGCAGACAGCATGGCGTCGAAATCTTCCTGCAGATGGTCCAGCGCAACCAGCGTCTGGCGTATCAATTCATCTTCATGCCCCTTGCCCATTGAGGCGAGCATCTGGATCTGTTGCTCGGCGGTTTCCAATGCTGAAATCCGCTTGCCATCGCTGATGGCCCGGTCATGGAAAAACTCGTCGACGCCGGCGCTGCCTGCGCCCAGTTTCTGCAGCTCCATGACCGTCAGGGTCATGGCGATCATGGCGGGTTTCAGTCCGCTGAACTGGTTGATACCCATACCGTTTTTCTGCAGTTGCAATTCCAGTCGTTGCAAGGTGTCGGCCCTGAGCAGGGCGGACAGTGAAGTGCCGGGTGGCAGGCGCATGGATTCAATCATCAGGGTGTGAAAATCGGGCGTGCGGGTATCGCGCAGATCCAGTTCAAACACCATTCGCTGCGAGTCACGGTAGGCCCTGTCGAATACATCGGGCAGCGGGTAATCATGAGGGCGCAGCAAATGTACCGTGCCCGCGAGGTAGAGTGTGCTGGTGTCGTTCTGCACGCGCCAAACCGAACTGCTGTCGGCCGCGGCGCTGAGAGACAGTAACAGCAGAATGTTGCCTGTGAGCTTGCGAAGCATCATTTCAAGGTCCCGTTGTTGAGTATTCAGCGCGCGCGGTGTGCGCCGCTGCCATGTTGAAAACTAGTGTATATCGTGAATGAAACCAATTAAAATGCCCAGTTGCTCTTTAACTGGCCAGTATTTGATGAAATATTCCCGACGTTTTGATGTCATCGTGATTGGTGGCGGCCATGCCGGCACCGAGGCGGCGCTGGCGGCTGCGCGCATGGGCGTCAAGACCTTGCTGCTGACGCACAATATCGACACGCTGGGGCAGATGAGCTGCAATCCGGCCATTGGCGGTATCGGCAAGGGGCATCTGGTCAAGGAAGTGGACGCGCTGGGCGGGGCCATGGCGCTGGCCGCCGACAAGGCAGGCATACAGTTTCGAATTCTCAATCGGCGTAAGGGGCCGGCGGTCAGGGCGACACGAGCACAGGCGGATCGCCAGTTGTATCGCATGGCGATTCGCCAGATGCTCGAGCATCAGCCTAATCTTTCGCTGTTTCAGCAGCCGGTCATCGATCTGATCGAAAACGATGGCCGTATCGAGGGGGTGCGCACCGAGATGGGCCTGGATTTCTATGCGGAGAAGGTCGTGCTCACTGTCGGGACCTTTCTTGCCGGCAAGATCCATATCGGCCAGGCCAATTACAGTGGCGGCCGCGCGGGTGATCCGCCGGCCACGGCGCTGGCGCAACGGCTGCGTGAACGCCCGTTTCGAATCGACCGGTTGAAGACCGGGACCCCGGCACGGCTGGATAAGAAAACCCTCGATTATTCGAAGATGCAGGAGCAGCCTGGCGATGATCCGCTGCCTGTTTTTTCCACCATGGGATCGGTAGCGCTCCATCCCCGCCAGGTCAGTTGCCACATTACCTACACCAGCGAAAAGACCCACGACATTATCCGTGGGGGTCTCGATCGCTCGCCCTTGTTCAGTGGCGTCATCGAGGGTACCGGGCCGCGTTACTGTCCGTCCATTGAAGACAAGGTGGTGCGATTTGCCGACAAAACATCACACCAGATATTTGTTGAACCGGAAGGCCTGAATCTGACCGAGGTGTACCCCAATGGTATCTCGACCAGCCTGCCGTATGACATTCAGGAGCGGCTGATTCACAGTATTCCCGGGTTTGAGCAGGCGCATATCATCCGCCCGGGCTACGCCATTGAATACGATTATTTCGATCCGCGTGATCTGCGACCGGATTTGCAGACCCGATTTTTCGATGGGCTGTATTTCGCCGGGCAGATCAACGGCACCACGGGTTACGAGGAGGCGGCCGCTCAGGGCCTGGTCGCGGGCGCCAATGCGGCGGCGGCGGTGCTGGGCATCGAGCCGCTCAATCTGGCACGGTCCGAGGCGTATATCGGTGTGCTCATCGATGATCTGATCACGCGAGGCACCAACGAGCCTTACCGTATGTTTACCAGTCGTGCCGAATACCGGCTGATGTTGCGTGAGGATAATGCCGATCTGCGCCTGACCGAGCTGGGACATCGCATGGGTCTGGTTGATGAGGCGCGCTGGCGCGCATTCAATGATTACCGCGATGCGCTGGGCCGTCTTGAAGAGGTCTTGCGCGATAACTGGGTACGCCCCGGTGAGGCCGCCGCACAGGCGCTTGAGCCGCTGCTGGATAACGCCGTCAGCCGCGAATACCGCCTGGCCGAGATGTTGCGCCGCCCGCAGATTGGTATAGCTGACCTGATGCCGCTATTGCCGGAACAGGCAGAGTCATTCGCCGAGCGTGTGCAGGAGCAGGTCGAGATTAATGCCAAGTATTCGGGTTACCTGTCGCGCCAGCAGGATGAGATCAATAAACATCTGCGGCATGAAGAAACCCGGTTGCCGCATGACATGGATTATGCCGAGGTCAAGGGGTTGTCCAACGAGGTGCGCCAGAAGCTCGCCGATGTGCGCCCCGCAACCATTGGCCAGGCCGGGCGTATTTCCGGCGTGACGCCGGCCGCCATCTCGCTGTTGCTGGTGCATCTGAAGCGAGCCCAGCCAGCGCCTGCGGCCGCGCCCGATGCGCAGTCAGCTTGAGTCCGGCCTGGCCGAACTCGGTGTTGAGGCCAGCGCGAGCCAGACTGACAGCCTGATTCGATACCTCGAGCTGTTAGGTAAATGGAACAAGGCCTATAACCTGACCGCGATTACCGATCCGGCGCGCATGGTGTCGCATCACCTGTTGGACAGCCTGTCGATATACCAAGAGTTTTCAGTGTGCGCGAACTGCCTCGATGTGGGTACCGGGGCGGGTTTACCGGGCATCCCGCTGGCGATCATGTTGCCGCAAAGCCGCTGGACCCTGCTCGACAGCAATGGCAAAAAAACCCGCTTTGTGCAACAGGTCATCGCTGAATTGCGGCTGGCACATGTTAAAGTTGTGCAGTCCCGGGTTCAGGATTATCATGCCGACTCTGATTTTGACGTGATCGTCAGCCGGGCTTATGCCTCGTTACGGGATTTCGTGACCTCCGTTGAGCATCTGACAGGCCCGGTAACGCAGCTTCTCAGCATGAAAACGGAACCTGCCAGTCAAGAAATCGATGACTTGCCGGATATGGACCTGCATGTCGAAGTGCAGCATCTGGCGGTACCGGGTATTCAGCGTCCGCGCAGCCTGATCACAGTTAAGCGACAAAGTTTATGACCAAGACCATCACCATAGCCAACCAGAAGGGCGGAGTCGGCAAGACCACGACCTGTGTCAATCTCGCTGCCTCGTTGTCGGCGACCCGGCGGCGTGTTCTGCTGGTCGATATGGATCCCCAGGGCAATGCGACCATGGGTAGTGGTATCGATAAAAACAGTCTCGATCAAACCGTTTGCGATGTGTTGCTGGGTGAGTGTTCTGCGGCTGAGGCAACCTGCCGCGCGCCCGAGGCGGGTTACGACCTGCTGCCCGCCAATAGTGATTTAACAGCGGCTGAGGTTCAGTTGATGAACAAGATCGGGCGCGAACGTCAACTGACGCTGGCGCTGGAACCGGTGCGGGACGCCTATGACTATATTCTGATCGATTGCCCGCCGTCCTTGAACATGCTGACCGTCAACGCGCTGGTCGCGTCCAGCGGAGTCGTCATCCCGATGCAGTGTGAATACTATGCGCTGGAAGGACTCACCGCGCTGCTGGATACGATCGAGCAGATTCGCATCAGCGTGAACCCGAATATAAAACTCGAGGGCCTGCTGCGCACCATGTATGACCCGCGCAACAATCTGGCCAACGATGTGTCCAGTGAATTGGTCGAACATTTCGGCGATCAGGTCTACCGTACCGTTATCCCGCGCAATATTCGCCTGGCCGAAGCGCCCAGCTTTGGGCAGCCCATCCTGCAATACGACAAGAACTCGCGTGGTTCCATGGCCTATCTGGCGCTGGCCGGTGAGGTGTTGCGCCGGGATGCCAAGCAAAATCATTACGTAAACAACTAGATAATGGCTGAAAAGAAGAAACGCCTGGGCCGTGGACTCGGCTCACTCATCGGTAATGTGCAGCAAGTGACCGAGGCCTCTCCCGAGGAGATCGCCAGCGCACTGCAGGAACTGCCGGTTGACAAGATACAGCGCGGCGCTTATCAGCCGCGCAAGCATTTCGATGAGGAATCGCTGCAGGAGCTGGCCAATTCGATTTCGGCCCAGGGCGTGGTGCAGCCCATCGTGGTGCGCCGGGAAGGCGATCATTACGAGTTGATCGCCGGTGAGCGTCGTTGGCGTGCGGCGCAGCTTGCCGGGTTGCAGTCCATTCCGGCGGTCATCAAGGATATAGATACCCAGTCCGCTGCAGCCATTGCGTTGATCGAGAATATTCAGCGCGAAGACCTCAATCCGCTCGAAGAGGCCAATGCGCTGCAGCGCCTGATCGATGATTTCGCCCTGACTCACATGCAGGTTGCCGAGGCGGTCGGTCGATCACGCGTGGCGGTTTCCAATCTGTTGCGTCTGCTGGATTTGGCCGCGCCAGTCAAGGATATGGTCAACCGTAATCTGCTCAGTATGGGGCATGCCCGCGCACTGCTCGCGCTGGCCCAGCAGGAGCAGTCTGAAATCGCCCGGGTGGTGGTCAATCGCGGTCTTTCCGTGCGCGAGACCGAGGCCATGGTGAAGAAGGCATTGGCGCCGGCGGCGAGCAAGCAGGCGCCGCCTCCGCCTGATCCCGACATACAGCGTCTGGAGCAGGAAATCAGCGATACGCTGTGTGCCGAGGTGCGTATCAAAAGCGGCAAAAAAGGCGCGGGGCAGCTCATTATCAACTACCACAATAACGATGAACTGGACGGAATCCTGCAGCACCTTAAGCGCTGATTTGCGGGCGGTTTTTGTGCGTCCAATCATCAGTCAGGCGCATATCGTGTATTTATTAATTGATGCATAAAATTTTTAGTTGCCGCATTGATTTGTGCACTGCAACCTTTTATACTGCGCTCCGCATTGGAAGGGCTTGAGAGTTTTTCAGGGCGCCGTTTTGGCTGAATCATGAAGGCTCAAATCCGGCTTCTATTGACGGTTCAACTGTCCGTGATGATCGGGTATCTGGTCGTGATTTTTATCGCGGATCGTCAGGGGCTCGTATCTGCAGCGACCGGCTGTCTTGCGAGCTTGTTACCAAGTCTTTATTTCAGTTTCAAAATGCTGCGGTACTCGAATGTCGATGATGCCGCGCAGTGGCTGAGCCATGCGTACCGATCCGATATCGGAAAGTGGGTGCTGGCGGGAGTGATCTTCGCCCTTGCATTTTCATCCGGTTATCAATGGGATCCCATAATTTTGTTTATCGGTTATCTGCTCGTTCAGATGTCCGCTATGTTTCTACCAATCATGTTTAAGGGTAATTAGTCATCAATGGCAGGCAGTTACGAAACATCCGGCGAATACATCAAACATCACCTGACTAATCTCACCTTTGGTCATACCGAGAAGAATGGTTGGGGTATCGCCCATGGCTCGGAAGACATCGCTGAGATGGGGTTCTGGGCGATCAATCTGGATTCCATGTTCTTCTCTATCGGGCTCGGAGTCCTTTTTCTGTGGTTCTTCCGCAAGATTGCAGTGAGCGCCTCGGTCGAAACGCCGAGCGGCTGGCAGAACTTCGTCGAGATGCTGGTTGAATTCGTCGATGAGTCGGTACGTGGATCGTTTTCCGGTCGCAACAAGCTTATCGCTCCGTTGTCGATCACCATTTTCGTGTGGGTTTTCCTGTTGAACCTGATGGATCTCATTCCGGTCGACCTGATCCCCTGGCTGGCCAGCCTGACCGGTATTCCGTATCTCAAGATCGTGCCGTCGACCGATCCGAATATCACGTTCGGGTTGTCGCTGGGCGTTTTTGTGCTGGTTCTTTACTACAGCTTCAAGATGAAGGGGCCTGGCGGTTTCTTCGCCGAGCTGGCTTTCCATCCATTTCCAAAGTTTCTGATGCCGGTCAACCTGCTGCTGGAAGGCGTCACCCTGATCGCCAAGCCCATTTCGCTGGCGCTTCGTTTGTTCGGCAACATGTATGCCGGTGAAATGATATTCATATTGATTGCCCTGATGTACGGCGGTGGCTGGGTTCTGGGGATCTTTGGTGGATTCTTGCAGCTGGGCTGGGCGATTTTCCATATCCTCATCATTACTTTGCAGGCGTTTATATTCATGACGCTGACCATCGTGTATCTGGATATGGCATCTCAAGAAGCTCATTGATTATAAACAAGTTTTTTTAATTACTATCTGTTAGGAGACTTTAATGGAAAACGCTCTGCTTTATATTGCTGGTGCTATTATGATGGGCCTGGGCGCACTGGGCGCTGCCGTGGGTATCGGCGTTCTTGGTGGCCGCTTTCTTGAAGGCGCGGCGCGTCAGCCTGAGCTGATCCCGATGCTGCGTACCCAGTTCTTCATCGTTATGGGTCTGGTCGACGCGGTGCCAATGATCGCGGTTGGTCTGGCAATGTATGTCATGTTCGCTGTTGTTGGCGCATAAGCCGAATTAAGTCATTACGATTTAAACTCTTTTCGAGGACAGCAATATGAATTTCAATGCAACCCTGATCGGACAAATGATCACGTTTGCCGTGTTCGTCTGGTTCTGCTTGAAATATGTCTGGCCGCCATTGATGACCGCGCTGGAAGCGCGTAAAGCGCGAATCGCCGATGGCCTGGCTGCCGCCGAAAGGGGGCAGAAGGATCTGGAGTTGGCGCAATCAAAGGTCAGCAGTCAGCTCAAGGATGCCAAGCAACAGGCGCAGGACATCATCAATCAGGCGCACAAGCGGGCCAATGAGATGGTCGATGAGGCCAAAGAGGCTGCACGCGAGGAAGCTGAAAAAATCAAGGCAGCGGCTGCTTCCGATATTGATCAGCAGATCAATTCGGCGCGCGAGCAACTGCGTAAGGAAGTTTCGGCAATCGCTTTGGCTGGCGCCGAGCAGATTCTGGGCAAGGAAGTCGATGCCGCGGCGCATGGCAAGGTGCTTGACGAACTCATGGCACAAATCTAGGGCGCTCACATGTCAGAACTTGAAACTGCCGCGCGCCCTTATTCCAAGGCGATTTTTGAACTGGCCCAGGACAGCGACTCGCTGAGCTTGTGGTCCGATGTGCTTCAACTTGCCGCTGCTGTGGCTGAAGATGATGCCATGCAGGCAGCCATGCAGGCGCCAGGCATACTGACGACGCAACTGGCCGATCTGTTCGTTGATGTAATGAAGGCCGTGCCCGAGGCACCGCAGATCAGCAAGGAGGCAGAGAATCTGATCCGCTTGCTGGCCAGTAATGATCGCCTGAGCGTATTGCCTGCTATCGCCGCCGGTTTTGAATATCTCAAGAAACAGTCCGAAGGAACGGTCGAAGTGCTGGTCACCACCGCGCGCAAGCTATCCGCCAAGCAGCAGAAGCAAATGGCTGAAAACCTGCAAAAGCGATTGGGCAAAGAAGTCAGCATCACTGCTGAGATCGATAAGTCACTGATTGCCGGCGCCATTATCAAGGCGGGTGATCTGGTTATAGATGGAAGCGCACGCGGACGTCTTGACAAGCTGACATCGGTTTTGAACAAATAAACTACTGAATTCTATTTTAAACGGGATAACGCTATGCAACTCAATCCGTCAGAAATTAGCGAGCTGATCAAAGAGCGCATCAAAAATTTCGAGAGCGCCGCAGAAGCCAGAACAGAAGGAACCATTGTCAGCCTGACTGATGGTATCTGCCGTATTCACGGGCTTGCCGACGTCATGTCAGGTGAAATGATCGAATTTCCGGGTGATACCTTTGGCATGGCGCTTAACCTGGAGCGCGACTCCGTCGGTGCGGTGGTGCTGGGACCCTACAAACACCTGTCTGAAGGCGATACCGCAAAATGTACCGGCCGTATCCTTGAGGTACCGGTGGGTAACGAATTGCTTGGCCGGGTTGTTAACTCTCTGGGTGAAGCGATCGATGGCAAAGGCCCGATCAAAACCAAAGACTTCTCGCCTATCGAGAAGGTTGCTCCCGGTGTTATCGAACGTAAATCGGTTGATCAGCCTGTACAAAGCGGGCTCAAGGCCATCGACGCCATGGTGCCGGTGGGACGGGGTCAGCGCGAATTGATCATTGGCGATCGCCAGACTGGTAAGTCGGCGGTCGCCATCGACGCGATCATCAACCAGAAGGGCACAGGCGTTAAATGTATCTATGTCGCGGTGGGTCAGAAGGCTTCGACGGTCGCCAACGTGGTGCGCAAGCTTGAAGAACACGGCGCGATGGAGCACACCATCATCGTTGCGGCGACCGCATCGGATTCGGCCGCGATGCAGTATATTGCGCCCTATTCCGGTTGCTCCATGGGTGAATACTTCCGCGACCGCGGTGAAGACGCACTGATCGTTTATGACGACCTGACCAAGCAGGCCTGGGCCTATCGTCAGGTCTCCCTGTTGCTGCGCCGCCCACCGGGCCGCGAAGCCTATCCGGGTGACGTTTTCTACCTGCATTCGCGCCTGCTCGAACGTGCCGCGCGAGTCAACGAGGAATACGTTGAAAAATTCACCGGTGGCAAGGTCAAAGGCAAGACCGGTTCCTTGACGGCGCTGCCGATCATCGAAACCCAGGGCGGTGACGTATCGGCATTCGTTCCAACCAACGTTATCTCGATTACTGACGGCCAGATCTTCCTTGAGTCAGATCTGTTCAATGCGGGTATCCGCCCGGCGATCAACGCCGGTCTTTCGGTCTCTCGTGTGGGTGGCGCCGCGCAAACAAAGATTATCAAGAAGCTGGGTGGCGGTGTGCGTCTGGCACTGGCCCAGTACCGCGAACTGGCGGCATTCTCGCAGTTTGCTTCGGACCTCGACGAGGCCACCCGGAAGCAGCTTGAGCGTGGTCAGCGTGTTACCGAACTGATGAAGCAAAAGCAGTATTCGCCCCTGTCAGTCGCTGAAATGGCGGTGTCGCTGTTTGCCGCCAACGAAGGTTACCTGGATGATGTTGATGTCAAAAAGGTTGTCGATTTCGAGGCCGCGATGCATGCGCATATCCGCTCCAAGAATGGTGACCTGCTGGACAAGATCAACGAAGCCGGTGATTACAATTCCGATATCGAAGATGGCCTTAAAGCAGCCATTGAAGACTTCAAGGCAAACGGCGTTTACTAAGGGGCTTTAAGAGACTGGGTTATGGCTGGCGCTAAAGAAATACGAACCAAGATCAAGAGTGTTCAGAACACTCAGAAGATCACTAAGGCCATGGAAATGGTCGCGGCAAGCAAGATGCGCCGTGCTCAGGATCGCATGCAGGCATCGCGGCCTTATGCGGACAAGATCAAGAAGGTGGTGGGTCATCTGGGTAGTTCACACCCGGAATACAAGCACCCCTTTCTAATCGAGCGGCCCGTTAAAAAGGTTGGTTTGATTGCCATAACAACCGATCGTGGCCTGTGCGGCGGTCTGAATATCAATCTGTTCAAGCAGTCGCTGAACAAGATCGAGGAATGGCAGAAGCAGAACATCGAGTTCGAGGCAGTGACCATTGGCAGCAAGGGGTTGAATTTTTTCAAGCGCCTTGGCCTGAAAATTATCGCTGAGGTCAGCCATATTGGTGACAAGCCCGAGATTACCGACATTATCGGCCCTGTTCAGGCCATGCTTCAGGCATACGAAGAGGGCGAGATCGACGCGATCTACCTGCTCAGTAACCACTTCATCAATACCATGACGCAGAAGGCGGAATTCACCCAACTGGTTCCGGTCGAGCCATCCAAGGACGATGAACTCAAGCATCACTGGGACTACATTTATGAACCGGATTCCAAAGAGGTCCTCGACAATCTGCTGGATCGCTACATCGAATCCCTGGTTTACAAGGCGGTCGTCGAAAATGTCGCCTGTGAAATGGCCGCGCGCATGATCGCCATGAAGAGCGCCACCGATAATGCCGGTGACCTGATCGACGAACTGCAATTGATTTACAACAAGGAGCGTCAGGCTGCAATTACGCAAGAGATCAGTGAGATCGTAGGCGGTGCTGCGGCCGTCTAGGGTTGAAGCGCAAGAATTTTTAATTTGAATATCTATTTGTAAGGGGAATCAGACATGAGTACTGGAAACATCGTGGAAATTATCGGCGCGGTTGTTGACGTGGAATTTCCTCGTGACTCTGTACCGAAGGTTTACGATGCATTGAAGATTGCTGATGCCAATGACCTCACGCTCGAGGTACAGCAGCAATTGGGTGACGGTGTTGTTCGCACCATCGCCATGGGTGCAGCCGAAGGTCTGCGTCGTGGGCTGAAGGTCACCAATACGGGTTCACCTATCCAGGTACCGGTCGGTCAGAAAACTCTCGGACGTATCATGGACGTGCTGGGTAACCCCGTTGACGAGGCGGGCCCTATCGGCGCAGAAACCACGATGCCAATCCATCGTGAGCCGCCAAGGTACGACGAGCAATCTACCCAGACCGAGATTCTGGAAACAGGTATCAAGGTTATCGACTTGATCATGCCTATCGCCAAGGGCGGCAAGATCGGCCTGTTCGGCGGTGCCGGCGTGGGCAAGACAGTTACCCTTATGGAACTGATTCGTAACATCGCGGTTGAGCACAGCGGCTTCTCGGTATTTGCCGGTGTCGGTGAGCGTACCCGTGAAGGTAACGACTTCTACCATGAAATGAAAGAAGGCGGCGTACTCGACAAGGTATCGCTGGTGTATGGCCAGATGAACGAGCCGCCGGGCAACCGCCTGCGTGTGGCGCTGTCGGGTCTGACCATGGCCGAATACTTCCGTGACGAAGGCCGCGACGTACTGATGTTCGTCGACAATATCTATCGTTACACCCTGGCAGGTACCGAGGTATCCGCACTGCTTGGCCGTATGCCTTCAGCGGTAGGTTACCAGCCGACCCTGGCGGAAGAGATGGGCGCCCTGCAGGAGCGTATCACCTCAACCAAGACCGGTTCTATCACCTCGTTCCAGGCGGTCTACGTACCGGCGGACGACCTGACCGATCCGTCGCCAGCAACCACCTTTGCTCACCTTGATGCGACACTCGTACTGTCTCGTCAGGTTGCCGAGCTGGGTATTTATCCGGCGGTTGATCCACTCGACTCCACGTCGCGAATTCTGGACCCCAATGTCATCGGCGCCGAGCACTATGAAACGGCCCGAGCGGTACAGGGTACACTGCAGCGCTACAAGGAACTGAAAGACATCATCGCCATCCTGGGTATGGACGAATTGTCTGAAGAAGACAAACAGGTCGTAGCCCGTGCGCGTAAAATTCAGCGTTACCTGTCGCAACCATTCTTCGTCGCCGAGGTATTCACCGGCGCGGCGGGTAAATACGTTTCGCTGAAAGACACGATTACTGGCTTCCAGGCCATCATCAGCGGTGAAATGGACCAGTATCCGGAGCAGGCCTTCTACATGGTTGGCAGCATCGACGAAGTTATTGAACGCGCCAAGGACCTGTAAGGAGTCACTGTTATGGCCATGACCATACATGTCGATATCGTCAGCGCCGAGGAGCAAATCTTCTCGGGTCCAGCCGAGATGGTTTATGCCCCGGCGGTGATGGGCGAGGTCGGTATCGCACCTCGCCACACCCCGTTGATATCGCCACTCAAACCGGGAGAGGTTCGCCTTGATGTCGGCGGCGGTAAGGAAGAGTTTTTCTTTATTTCCGGTGGCATTCTTGAGGTTCAGCCGCATGTTGTGACCGTTTTGTCGGATACCGCAATACGCGCCGATGACCTCAATGAAGCGGCCGCGATTGAAGCCAAAAAACGCGCCGAGGCCGCACTGTCCGATCAGCAATCGGATATTGAGGTCGCCAAGGCCCGTGCCGAGATCGCCGCTGCCGCCGCGCAGATCGCGGCTATTCAAAAGCTCAGGATCAAGCGCTAACCAACAGCGTCACATTTATGTAAAAAAAGGGGGCTTTCGCTCCCTTTTTTTTGGTTTTGCATTAGTATTCGTTCACTAATAAATTCCCAGGAAATTCCATGTCGCTAAGTATCATCATACTGGCCGCGGGCAAAGGTACGCGAATGAAATCCGCACGCCCCAAGGTGCTTCACCCGGTTGCCGGGCAGCCCATGCTGCAGCATGTAGTCGATACCGGTCGAGAACTCGAGCCAGACCAGATTCTGGTCGTCATCGGCCACGAATCTGAACAAATCGAACAGACCATGCAGGGCCAGGGCCTCGAATACGTGTTGCAGGAACAGCAGCTAGGCACCGGGCATGCCGTGATGCAATGTCGGGACTGCATAAAACACGGTAACGATTTGCTGATTCTATATGGTGACGTGCCGCTGATCAGGGCCTCGACGTTACAGGCGCTGATACAACAGGGACGCGAAAACAATGTCGTCAGCCTGCTGACCTTCAAGGCCGACAACCCGCAGGGTTACGGACGCATCCTGCGGGATAGAACCGGGCATGTGAATTCAATCATTGAAGAAAAAGACGCCAGTGAGGACATACGGAAAATTCGTGAATGTAATTCCGGCATCATGTATATCAAGGGCAGTGAATATGAAGAACTGCTCAGCGAACTGGATAACGATAACGTCCAGAAAGAATATTACCTGACCGACGTGGTCAAACACGCGGTGGCGAAAAAGCACCTGGTGAGCGCGGTGCAATGCGAAGAAACCGAGGTGTTAGGCGTCAACAACCAGGTGCAACTGGCCCAGATTGAATCCATCTATCGCGCCCAGCAGGCTGATGCCCTGATGCAGCAGGGTGTTAAGCTGGTCGATCCTTTACGCATTGACGTGCGCGGCAAGATAGCCGCCGGCGCTGATGTCAGTATCGATGTTAACTGCATCTTTGAAGGACAGGTCGAGTTGGGCGACAATGTAACGATCGAGGCCAACTGCATTATCCGCGACAGTCGGATAGGCCCAGGGAGTGTCATCCACGCGATGAGTGTTATCGAAAAAGCCACTATCGGCGATAGCAATGACATTGGCCCGTTTGCAAGAATTCGTCCAGATACGACAACTGAATCCAGAGCGAAAATCGGCAATTTCGTCGAGGTGAAAAAATCGCATATCGGTCAAGGCAGCAAGGTCAATCACCTCAGTTATATTGGCGATACGCAGATGGGACGTAACGTCAATATCGGCGCAGGCACCATTACCTGCAACTACGATGGCGCGTTCAAACATCAAACCAAAATTGGAGACGATGTATTTGTCGGCTCGGATACCCAGCTTGTGGCTCCGGTAACCCTGGGTGAGGGCTGTACCATTGGCGCGGGCTCGACGATTACCAAGAATACCGAGGCGGGTGAACTGGCGCTGTCCAGAAGCAAGCAACTTACGCTAAAAGGCTGGCAAAGGCCGGTGAAAAACAAGGGTTAAGATAATGTGTGGAATTGTAGGGGCGCTGGCCCAGAGAAACGTAAAATCCATTCTGATCGAAGGGCTCAGGCGGCTCGAATACCGGGGTTATGACTCGGCTGGTCTTGCTCTGATCGATGGAGGCGAGCTTAAACGATTTCGCTCGCTCGGCAAGGTGCAGGAACTGGCGGACAAAACACCGCTCGATCAGCCCGGCCATGTCGGTATAGCACACACGCGCTGGGCGACGCACGGCGAGCCATCAGAGATTAATGCGCATCCACATTTTTCGCGTAATCGAATCGCTGTCGTGCACAACGGCATCATCGAAAACTACAAAGAGCTGCGCGACCGACTGGTTGCCGATGGTTACGCTTTCGAGTCGCAAACCGACACCGAGGTGATTGCACACCTGGTAGAAAGTTATTACGAAAATGATCTGCTGGCAGCCGTGTTAAAGGCAACAGCCCAACTGGAAGGCGCCTATGCGCTGGCCATCATTGCGCTCGATCAGCCCGACATGCTGGTGGCCTGCCGCAAGGGCAGTCCGCTTGTGGTGGGGCTGGGTTTCGAAGAGCATTTCGTGGCCTCGGATGTATCGGCGCTGCTGCCTGTAACCTCGCGTTTCATCTATCTCGAAGAAGGCGATTTTGTCGTGCTGCAAGGGGCGGGTTATCGCGTGCTGGACGTCGAGGGTCATGCCAAGGAGCTGCCCGTCAGTGTCTCAGAATTAAATGCCGATGCCGTTCTCAAAGGCCAGTTCAGGCACTTTATGCTCAAGGAGATCTATGAGCAGTCCAAGGCGGTATCCGACTGTCTGGAAGGTCGGATTACCCATACCGAGGTGCTCGATTCAATATTCGGGCCGGAGTCCGATCGAATCTTCGAGCAGGTCGAGAATATCCAGATTGTTGCCTGCGGGACGAGCTACCATGCCGGGTATGTGGCGAAATACTGGCTTGAGGAACTGGTCGGAATTCCCTGCCAGGTTGAAGTGGCCAGTGAGTTCCGTTACCGCAAGGTCGTGGTATCGAAAAATACCCTGTTTGTCACCCTGTCCCAGTCCGGTGAGACTGCGGACACCCTGGCCGCACTGCGCAATGCCACGAGCGACAATTACTGTGGCTCCCTTTCGGTATGCAATGTACCTGAAAGCTCATTGGTCCGGGAATCCGATCTGGTACTGATGACGCGTGCGGGTCCTGAAATTGGTGTCGCATCGACCAAGGCCTTCACCACTCAGCTTGTTGCCATGATGTTGCTGGTGCTGTCGATAGGCAAGAAAAAAGGGATGGATCCGGCGCTGATTAAGAGCATAGTCGCCGAACTCAATGAGCTGCCTTCGAATATCGAAAAACTGCTCACCCTGGATAGTGAAATCGAAAAAATTGCGGAAGATTTTATCGACAAGAAAGATGCGCTGTTCCTTGGTCGCGGCCGCCACTACCCGATCGCAATGGAAGGTGCACTGAAGTTGAAGGAGATCTCGTATATTCACGCCGAGGCTTATCCCGCAGGTGAGTTGAAGCATGGGCCGCTCGCGCTAGTCGATGCCGACATGCCGATAATTGTCGTTGCGCCGCGCGATGACCTGCTCGAAAAACTGCATTCTAATATGCAGGAAGTCAAAGCGCGCGGGGGAAAACTCTACGTGTTCGCCCATTCCGGCGTGACGCTATCGGACACCAAAGACGACGTGGTCGTTGGTATCAATTGCGATTGTGAATGGACTACCCCGGTGTTATCGACCATTCCCTTGCAACTCCTGAGTTACCACGTCGCCGTATTGCGCGGCACCGACGTGGATCAGCCACGCAATCTGGCGAAATCGGTCACGGTCGAATAGCGACCGATTGATTGTAAGCGCCTATTTCTTCCTAATAAAGTCGTACTTTTTGCAATAAAGTCGTACTTTTGCGGACTTGGCTAATTAATAAAGTCGTAAAAATACACGGGGTCACAGGCCGCTTTGGGATGATTTTCGATAAGTTTTGATTATAGAGCGAATCTTATTAAGAGGAGCATCCTTGCTCCTGCCAGCCATGGCTGCGTCCAGACTGCTCCTTCATTCTAACTGCGGCGAAAGCGTCTTCTCATGTGCGCAGGCATCAAGCCGGAGTTGCTGAACTCAGATTTGGTCTGATCGAGAGCAAACCCCGACAGATGTATCGTGATTTCATCTACCACCAGAGCGGCTGACGTTGAGCTCGGTGTCATCATGCGAAGATCGCTTCCTAGACCTGTGCCTGCATGTTTCTCCCATCGACCGTTTTGGATCGATTCGATGAATCGGGTGGCTTGAATGGGATCAACATCGCTGGAGGTCATCTCAGGTTGCTCTGCGGCGTCGATGGCATAGCTTTTGATTATTTTGGAACGCAACCTTCCAAAGGTTCTGGGCTGGTCAAAAAGATCAAACCCAATGGGAATGCCATGGATGAAATAGAAACCTCCAGTTTGCCCGTCGAGTTGTGGAAACCTGTCGACATACTCATTCAGCTTTGTATTGGACTGCTCAAAAAGATCAGACATTGCTGAGGTCGATGATCTGGATTTCATGCGCTGGAATTTCGCATCGATATCGGACCATACCTCGCCCTGATTGCTCCGCTTCATTCCGTGTAGTGACATGGATTCGCTGACTGAGGCCATCTTCCTGGCCCGACCGCGTGAAAAATGGATACGATCTGAACCGCTGAAGTCCCGCTTGTTGAAACTCCAACGACCTGATTCTACGCACGAAACGGGGATAACGGTTTTGGACTGCCCCGAGACCATGAGTGACAAATTAAGAACCCGGTTCTGCTTGGCGCCAACCAGTTCCTCCCCATCCATCAGAAATACAGCTTGAGCTGAAAGGTTTTCGAAAAATAGCTCAGGCACGTTACCGCTTTCACTTGTTTCAGTGATATGAGCAACTTTCAGTTCTAATGCCTCATCCAAAGTCAGATAAGACATTGTGCGGTCGGTGGCGCCTGAAAAGATGGGGATTTCGTCCAGCCCCTCGAATTCCCGGGGAGATCCGAAGGTCAAGTTGGATGGTATCGGGTTAGTTGCGGCGTTCATGTTGCTAATCTCCGGTTGAATGGTCGTTTCCGTGCTATTGCACTTGATGTGCCAACTGAAAGAGGTTGAGAAGCAAGCGATTAACCTTCTGTTTTTATTGATAAAAGTCAGATCAAATCCAATAAAGCCTTGACCAGGCGAAAACTGGGGCGTAATTTCGGTTATTCAAAAATAAAATAAATTATTTGGATGGGAGCGATGAGCAGGGCGCTTGTTTGCTGGATAGGAAAGACTGATCTAAAAGCAGCCAGTAACGAGGTGGAGGGTTCAGGACCTATCGCTGGCGCATTAATGGGGA
>JGI11705J14877_10000938_pt1 | contig 17325 bp, 32 predicted proteins | sample Etolaghawater15m_FD_14877 | JGI IMG/M metagenome (IMG submission 14877)
CAGCACGGAGGAAATGCTGCAAACGCATGCGCTCACCGGAGCAGACTGCACGCAAAACAACGCCAGCAGCGTCGCAGCCATTATTGCAGCTGGCACGATCAACCTGATTGGTGCCAATGCCACGCAAAGCAATGCATCCGACATTGCCGCAATCGGCCAAACCCATGTATTGGCCGGTGCCAACAGCGTGCAAAGTAACACCAGCAGTGCGGGCGCGTTGTTGGATGACAGTTTGGAGTCATGGAGCGAACGATTACTGTTTACATTACCCATTGCCACAATGGCGCAGTTTAACCTTGTCGACAACCGGCAGGATGCGCAAACACTGGCGATTAAACGCACAGAAACTTTTACCCTGGGGCTATAAATGAGCGCAAGCATTCACGTGGGCGATATCGGCACCGTGCTAGAAATTACACTGACCGACGAGACAGGCGCCGCGTTAGACGTATCCGCCGCGACCATGTTGCAGATAGAACTGCAAAAACCGGACAAAACCAACGTTACCAAAACCGCCGTGCTCAGCACAGACGACACCGACGGCAAGATTCGTTATGTGTCGGTCGATGGCGATTTCGATCAGCCAAAATCCTGGAAGCTGCAAGGCCGCGTCACGCTGCCCAGCGGCACCTGGCGAAGCCAGATTGGCTCGTTTATTGTTGAGAAAAACTTATGACGCTGAGACAAAAACAATCGCTGTTCGCGCGCAAAGTCGCTAATTTAATCATCCAAGCGGAAGCCATGGGCTATGAGGTCACGCTGGGCGATGCCTACCGGGACCCGCGCGTGCATGGTGTCATGGGTGAGAAAAAATCCTATGGCGCAGCGCTGAGTTATCACAAAAACCGCTTGGCGATCGACATCAACCTATTCAAAGACGGCAAGTATTTGCCAGACACCGAGTCGCACAGGCCTTTGGGCGAATGGTGGGAAAGCCAAGGCGGCACCTGGGGCGGAAATTTTAAACAAAAAGATGGCAATCACTATTCATGGGGTGAAGGACGATGAGCGACACAGTCACCGAGCCAACCGGCCAAGCCCTGGCCTTCTCGTTTGGCGATCCGGAACCGGTGCTATCCAACAACATGACCGATTACCTGGGCATATTTTTGGACATGTCCGGCGATTATTACCGGCCGCCGGTGGATATGACCGGCTTGGCGAATTTAATGGGCGCCAACAGCTACCATGGGCCAATTCTGCATTTCAAAAAGAACATGGTCGCTAAATGGTTTATACCGTCGCCTATCCTCAGCCTGTCTACGCTGCGCGATGCTGCGCTGGATTATGCGGTCACAGCCAATTGTTATTTTCAAAAGTTCACTAATCGACTGGGGCAGGTAGTCAGGCTGGAAAGATTGCCAGCTGTGTCGATGCGAAAAGGCATTAAGCCCAATGTCTATGTGCGGTTGCGTGACAATTTGCCGCATCAGTCATTAGTTAATGACATCATCGAATACCGGCCGGGCGAGGTGGTGCATTTAAAAGAAACCGACCTAAAGCAAAGCATTTACGGCGTGCCGGAATATTTTGGCGGCATTCAATCGATTTTGCTCAGCGAAGATTCCACGCTGTTCCGCCGCAAGTATTTCATTAACGGCGCGCATATGGGTTACATACTAGTCACCACAGACGCCAATTTGGATGATACGACGGCTAAAACCATCGAGAATCAGGTCAAGCAAAGCAAAGGCCCTGGAAACTTCCGCAGCTTGTACCTGAATATCCCACGCAGCAACAACAAAGAGCCGGTAAAGATCATCCCAGTCGGCAATATTGGCAGCAAGGATGAATACGCCGCCATCAAGGAAGTTACGGAAATGGAAATGCTGGCCATGCACCGAGTCTATCCCGGCCTGGTGGCCATCATGCCGGCCAACGTCGGCGGCTTCGGCGACCTGCAAAAATCCATGGAGGTGTATCACGAGCTGGAAGTGATGGCCATGCAGCAGGTGTTTTTGCAGTTAAACGAACAGATCGGCGGCCGGGTAGTGGCGTTTCGTTATCCGGACTGGAAACAAGCGGTGGCGTGATGTCGGCAAAGTATTTTCACATGGCCGGCGGTATCCGGTTTTATGCGCCCGGCAAAAGCTACGAACAGCGCGATACGTTTGAAGGCGTGGTGAGCGTAGTGTGGAACAATCCGCACACGGTGTTATTAAAAGCGGCTAACGGCCGCCACGGTGAATTGCATTTGCCGGAGGCAATTGCAGAGCTGCAAACCCTGGGCGCGACGGTCTTCCGCTGCGAACGGGCCAAAGGCCACCACATGCCGAAACCCTGGATATTGCTGGAAATCGGCAAGCTGGAAGATATTTGGGAATTAAAACTATGATCGACGCATTGATAAAAGCCGCCATGCTGCCGGTGATAATTGTTTTTATCCTGGCCCTGGGCTTGCTGGAATTGGCCGGGCTGTTGGTCGCGCGGTTGCGTAGTACTGAATGACAATGCCCACGCGGACGTGATGAAAACCCGCATGGGCACATAAACCGTGCCTACCCTACGACACTAAACCCCAACCGTTTTAAACATTTCCCGGATGTCGTCCAAAATCGACTTTTCCCGCTCAATAATGGGGTCGATGATGTAGGACAATTCGGACAACTCGACGGCGTTGGCGTGTGCGTTTTGGCCGTTTAACAGTCCGCTGACACAACGCAACGCTAAAATCTCATTCTCCAACGCTTCCATGTGTTCCATGATCTGGCTTTTTAGGCCGACAAAGGTAGCACTCATCATGCACCACCTTGCAACAGCATGTTGCCGGCGCTAGGAAAAAGGTCCAGTTGTTTGCAGTCTTGGCCCAGTAAAGCAAAGTCCGGCATTTTGCGGCCGACCAAATTGCACAAATCCCGCAACTCATCCGCCAGCAGTTTAAACAGCATGGCATCGGTGGTTACAGTCAACCGCGCGGTAATTTCCACGATCTGTTTGGAATAGGCCAGCCGGTCTTTGCCTTCGATAATGCCAAAGTAACCGTGTTTGCGGATTTGGGGCAGAACCTCACCCAATACCCAGTTGGCAAACTATTTGGCCTTAGGTTTATTGGAGCGAAAAATAAGCCAATACAAACCGGATTCGTTGACAAAATACGTGTCTCTTTCGCCTTTTATGGTGGTGAGATTTACCACCATAAACCAGCTTTCTGGCATGTTATCGAGCGTGTGACTTGACCAAGTAATGTCCAAAATTGTGCAAACATCTTTGGCACAAAACCACACGTTGTCATTGTCATCGACAGCGGTGCGAACGTCTAAGGTTTCTAATTGGAATGGATTGGCTAGGGTTTTAAATTCAGACATGATGTCACCTATCGGTATTGATAATGCTTGCCAATATGAGGGCAGGCGGGACTCAATCACAGCCGATAGACTGCCGGACGTATTCCCCGAAGGTATTGTATTTCGTCCTGTCATCCCGCCCATTGTACGGATGATACCGAAACGGATTTCGGGATCATAAAACTCGGGGCATAAAAAAACCGCCAGGCTTTCTGGTGCGGATGACCGCTATCGGATTGTGATGAATCCAGTTTAGGCCCGAAACATTGGGTTTGTCAAACTTTACTATTCGGTGCTTGTTTTCTTGTAGCGAAAACGAAAACCGGATATTACCCACATAAAACACCTTATTCCGAGTGTTTGCTACAATATGGCATCACTTGAGGAGGTGGCTATGCTGGTTAAATGTCCAAACTGCGGCACGAAAGGCCGTATCACATCACGTAACGATTTATCCGATCGAGTGTCTGATCTTTATTGCCAATGTATGAACACGCGTGAATGCGGCGCCAGCTGGGTGGAAACCAAGGCGTTTAAAAACTATCTTAATCCACCGCTCACCAACACCCAGCAGCTGGCCGCGCATATCATCGGCCATTTGACCAAAGCCCAGCGGCAGGAATTGATGCAGGGCGATTTGTTTCATTAACGCGCGAAAGTTTGCCCGAAAACCCGGTTAATATCAGGTTATCAGGCAGATTTTCCTGATAATCAATGGTTATAAGGCTTGGCTATATGCATCAACTTGTTCTGTATCTAAAGATAGCGTCATTTCAATTAACAGTTCACTAAACATAGCGCTTGCCTGCGCATCACTTTCAATATCTAAATAAAACCCATGCTTTTCCATTGTTGTTAGAAAATCAGAAACTTGTATGCTATTAAACTTAACGACTTGTTTATTCATATTAAATACCAGTTGTTGGTTATCCTTATAACACATCGCTCAACACCGAGCGTCGTTTCACTCCGCCGGGTTAGCTAAGGCGTTATGCGCCATCATCGCCAAGCGCAGCAGTTCGTCCCGAAATTCCAAAGGCGTGGCGTTCGCTTCTCGCTTGCCGAGGGTCGGCTTGTTCGCTGCCTTACCCCGCTGGTCGTGATAACCAATCTGGTGCGTTCCTGCGGGCCTCTCCCACCGCAAATTAAACGGCGGGTTCGTGCCGTGGTAGTAAAGCCATGTCGCCTTGTTCGCCCGGTGGCCGTAAGCGCTCTGCCAAACCTCGCACACCCACCCACCATCGATGGTGCGCTGCCAACCAATCGCAGCCGGTTGCGCCAGTCCTTGCGCTGCCCATGCCTTCGTTTTCGCCGGGTGTTCGAGCACTCCGCCAAACCGCCGAACGCTATCCAGTGCCGCAGCAAAGCATCCGCCGTCGTTGCCGGGCTTGTTGTGGTCGCCGCCCCATCTGGCGTAATTCACAACCGCCATCGCTCCCCACAACTGGCATGGCGGGTGCGCCACCACTGGCAGCGGCCCGGTGTAGTTCCGAGCGTCTCGCGCCTCCGGCCAAGCATCAACGTCCGGCAGTCCCGCGTAGCATCCGTCCGGCTGCACGAAGAGTGCGGCCAGGCGCATAACACGGCGGTCAACACGGACGCCTGCCAGCGGCGCTTCGCTTGCTGTCATGCGCCGGTTACCGCTGGCGTTATGCGGAATATTCAATGTCAATGCGTTCTCCGCTGTCTCGGTCAACGTATGCAACGTTGACGGTTTCGCCATTAACCTCGCCTTTTATTCCGTCACAAATATGTCCTTGAATCTGTGCGTGCTGAAATAGCCAGTTGTCAACTTCTACATTATTTTTTACTTTCATAGAAACCTCAGTAGTTAGCCGCATAACACGGCACTCAAGGCGACGCCGGAAGCGTCGCGGTATTGTTTAAAGTTTGTCGGCGGCGCGCCTTAGTTCGGCGTTAGCTGCCTACATCTGGCGGTGTCCATCCATGTTTTTCGCGCAAAGCAGTCTCAATCATTACCGCCCTGCTTTCAGCCTCTTCGTCCAGTCGATTAATTAGCCAGCGCGGTAATTTTAAGCTTATCATTTCCTTTTTTAAAAGCGGGTGAGCTGGCTTCCTGCCAGCTCCTTCCCGTTTTCCGCCTTTATCCACGGACATCGATCACTTCAAAATCACCGTCAGTTATTAACCCGTCAACCGTGCCAAATGCCGGGCTGTAGGTTAATCCATATTCATCTGTGTCATAACCAATTTCATAGAATTTAGCTTCAATTGATTTGTTATCATCGCCTTTTATTTCTGCGACAACTTTTTTTGTTTCAACGTTGTAGATATATGCTTTCATTTGTGCTCTCCAGTTTTCGTTAATGGCCAATCCCTTAACGTTGAATATAGTATATACCTTTATAGATAAAAGTCAATACTTAAATCAAAATATTTTTAGTACTAAAACGGCTAACCCAACGCTCCAGCCGACTCTGCTAACGCTACGCGCCTGAGCTATGCGTTATGTTTCAATCTCCGCAATCATTTCAATTTGTTTTCCAGGCCAAAGTTCCCGCTGTTGGTTAAGGTAATCATTAGCTTCATCAAATTGTGTAACGCCAAATTCCTCGTTTAAATCCTTGTCTTCTCGGCATGTTACCCAAAAGCATTTTATTGGAAATGTAATCATTTGCATTTTAATTCCTTGCCGCATAACACGGCACTCAAGGCGACGCCGGAAAGCGTCGCGGTTATTTTAAAATCAATCGTCGGCGCGCCTTAGTTCGGCGTTATATCATCCCCGCCGCTTTTCTCAGCATGATGGCGTCGTCAGGCGTGGTGGTTTCACGTCTGGCCATGTCTCGTAAATAGTCGGCCATATCACGTCGCATTTGTTCGCGCGCATTGGCGCGTTTTACCGCGTCGCAGGGTTCCACGGTTTTTTTGGATAGGCGTGGATCGTCGCCGCAATAACTGGTGCAGTCGCATTTTTTCATGATCATGCCCTCTCTTTAAAATAAACAGCCCGCTTCAATTCAATCAACGTGCAATCATCGCCGTCGGCCAAATGCGGGTTTTCATCTAGGGTTTGCCAGATCGCCGCTCGTAACCGGTCAATTTCATCTAGCAGGGCTTTGCGTTCGTAGCTTTCTGCGCCTTGAGTGTCTATGTATTTTGGATTGATGCTACGCCTGATTTCGTGCTCATATTCTTCAGTTAATCGGTTCATTTAATTCGCCCTGTCAGTACATCAATCAGCCAATATTTATCACAGCGTACAATGTCGATGTGTGATGCATGGTCTTGAAAAAATTGCTTAATATCCTGGGCTTTTATTTCATATTCAATTTGATCAATACCGCTGCGCTGTTTTGCTCTTAGCCAGCCGCGGGCGATGTGGCCTTGCAGGGTTTTGCAGTTTATGCCGGTTAATCTGGCCAGCTCTTTAATGGAATAAATGCCGGCATCGTAGCGAGACTGTCGGGTACCAAGGCCCAGTTGTTTCATTTTTTGCAAAATACTGTGTTCGGTGCGGCGTGGGTATCCGGCTTTGACTAATCGATTGATAATGCCGCTCACTGTCAAATGAGCAGACTGTTCTAATAAATCGACCTCGGCATCGGTCCAGACAATATGCGTTTTATGCGCTGCCCGTACAACACCCAACAACACGGCGCGGCGATGCACAGTGGTTAACGATATGCCTAATTTATCTGCAGTCTGCTTAACCAGGCCTGTTTTTCTATGCCCAGTTTGGTAGGCCTTGCGGATTAATGCGTCGGCATGGTCGTCAAAAAAAATGCGTTGGGGTGTGCCCATGTCATGCTCCTTTGTCTAATGAGTTGAAGATGCGCCGATCCACGACAAACGATACCGGTAGGTAGTGTTCGCCGTGGAAGTCGCCATTGGCTGAGTCTATGCGGTGAGCGGCTAAATCCTGAGCCATGGCCAAGCATGTAGCGGATTGTTCCAAATCCTTCAAGCGGGATCCGTAGCGGTTGTAGTAGTGGATGATGTAATCGCCGGTTTTTAGGGGGTTAGTGGTCATGGGGTTGTTCCTGTTGTTTGGTTTGATCCGCGTGGGCACATAAACCGTGCCTACCCTACGTGGCTGGTTTCAAATTAATAAAATCCAAGCTGTTTTTCAGTAATTCGCTTTTCCTTTGGTTTCCTCTTAATTCGTTTTGGATAATCGATACGAATAAATTCAGCGCATGAAGCTGTTGCTTTAGTAATAAATCCAAGTAAATCAAATTTGCATACCAAAATATTTGAAGCATCTTTTTCATTGTGGCAATACTTACAACAATCGCATCTAGGCATATTTGCCGGCGAAACCCATTTCTGCTGTTTTTTTAATTTGTTGTCATGATCAATCATTGCAGGTGTTCTCATAAATCTCTCCTCAATTCTTAAACCGCCAACACCACACATTTCGCCCCTCTATCCGGCTCTTGACGCTGGCATTGCCTAAATATTCCCGCTTGCGGCTGGTGGGCAGCCACCGGCGGAGTTAATGTTTACCGATTTGGTTTTTTGTGGAATTTAAAAACCCATTTATTGCCACCAAACCGGCTTTTTATACTTTCTGTCCCTACGAAAGTTATTGCTTTTGCAGTTGGTAAATACCTTCTCAAATCCGTCAATGTGGGTATGTCTTTTTGAGGGATTCCCATGCTTGAACACTCTGAAACAAACTCAATCAAATTAATCCCAAGATAATTTTCAAAATCATGGCAATGATTAATTCTTTCAACGACTGGATACTCATCAGAGTCATTTGTATATCTGTTATTCAAGTGGTCGACCAACATCATGAATTTCTGTACAACCTCACAGTCCTGGTTCAGAGACCCCTGACGTACCTTCGCCATATCGATTAAAAAATGGTGAATATCATTGATAATTGAATCGGTGATAGGCAGCACTAACCGCAAACAATCGGTAAACGCCATGATCTTGGCGTGGTTCTCTACGATCCTTTGCAGTTTGATGCCGGGGTTTTGTTGCAGGGTGACGCGGTGTTTTTTGAAGGACTCGCTAAACTGTTTCATCACCGCTTCGGCTTTGCTGACGCTGTGCAGTAAAAAGCCGCTGACTTGTTCCACGTCCAGCATGTTCAGTCTGTCGGATGACAACTTGCCATCTAAACTGTGGTGGGAGCGGTCAAAGTTAAGATGCACAATCCGGGTCATGATCGCTTCAGAGGCAATCACCGGCACGTTTTGCACGATCATCAAGCCGCTTTTGAATACCGGTTTTTTGGTGCTGTTGTCTTGGGTTTTTTGCCCGGTGACGCGGCCAAATTCACCGTCGAACAGGTCTTTTTGTTCGTCCCAGTTAAAGCGCTTTTGGTGGGCGTTTTCGGCTAGTTGTTCGTTGTCGGTTTCGTTAAACACCACCGGTAAATTCGACACTTCCGCCATTTTGCGGGTACGGCCGGCCAGCGTGGAGGAATTGGGGTTGAAGGACTCTCCCTCACGGCCTAGCAACTTCCACAAGAAATCTACCATATCCGATTTGCCAGAACCGGCCTCGCCGACCACTTCCATAAACGGGTAACTGCGGTGCAGGTGGCGGACTTGCTCGACAAACAAACAGCCAAACCACCACGACAACGCCACCAGGCCACCGACGCCAAACGCGGTTTGGTAATCCATCAGCCAATCAACCGGCGGTTTTGTGCTGAGTTTTTGTTTGATGTCGACGGTGGTTTTGATGCCGCCTTGCTTTAACTGGAAAAACGACTCTTTGTTGACGTTGAGGATTTTGCCGCCTTGCACCGCATAATCAGGAAACACATAAGCACCAGTAGCCCTGTCGTATCCCACATAATCAAGGGTAGTGACGATTTTGGGGATACGTCCCATCCAGTGCTTATACAGGTAGTCCAAATCGGGGCCGCTACCGGTGAACTGGGCTCCGGGGGCTTTTTGCATGGCGGCCTTTTTAAAGTCGCCAGACGCGCCAAAGGTTTTGCCCGGAAACGGCAGCTGTATTTCTGGGGCATGGTTGCTGAAGTTGAATCTGAAAAAATACTGCCCGTCCTCGCCGTTTTCCGGTTGTTGGAAGTAGAGGAAATCCATCTTGAAGGTGGCAATTTCTTTAATTTTGGCGGCATGGGCAAAGGCTCTGCTTTCGGCTTTGAGTGGATCTTCTTCATGTTCTTTGGTGACGGCTTTTTCATACTCGGTAGGGTCGATCTTGAATGAGTAGGTGCTGTTGCCGAATGTGAACACAAAAAAGGTGCGGCGTGGGTCGTGCTCCCACATCACCAGGGCTTTTTGCACGTAGCTTTTCGCCAGCTCGACACGGCCTAAATAATGATATTCGTGCAGGTCGTCTTCGGTGAGTTTGCGCAGTTTATGCAGGTCGTTCCAGTCGGCTTTTTCTTCGGTTTCTGACGAAATAATAGCGCCGACGGTTTCTTTCATCGCCTGCAGGCGTTCGGCATGTTTTTTCAGACAGCGGCGGCCGGTGGCGTCGTTGTCCAGGGCCAGAATCCATTTCACATCCTTGCCCAGGTGCGGATTGATGGCCTCGCTGGGAAAAGTGCCGCTGGACATAATGGCGCAGGCTTTTAGGCCGTTAAGGTTTAAGGCGATAGCATCCAGAATGCCCTCGCACAAATACACATAATCGCCGGGATGGATCACCAAGCCGGGCGGCTGCCACCACAAACCTTTAAACCGGCCTTTAAAGTTTTTGTTGCGGGTTTCCTGGTCGCCGTTTTCATCTGTGATGGTGACGTCATCAATCAAACGCTCCCACATGACGGTTTGTTCGGCGTCTAGATAAAACCGCACCGTGGCGGTGCCTTTGTCGCCGTGCGGGTGCCAGTATTTTCCCTGGCTGTACCAACCTTTTATTTTAGCCAGGTCGAAACCTCGAATTAAATGCAGGTAGGCGTCTGCAGTGGCATTGGGGTTTTCCGGCGTGGCCTGATATTTTTTGTTCAGGTTCTCGAACAGATCCGGAAACAGGTCTTTGCTGGACGCGGCAAAGTTGCAGTTGTTGGTACGGTTGCACTGGATCATGCCGGGCGTGGCGATCCATGTCCACAGGGTTTTTTTGCCGCAACTGGGGCAAACGCCTTCGCGCAAATGCTCGCCGCGTAGCTTGGCGTTGTAGGGCGGCGATTGCAGGCGTTGGATTATTTGGGGGTTGATGCGTTCAATCATGCTATTCACACAACCCATAACTAGACGAACATGCCGCAGGCTCTTCAAACACGCTGAAAATATCCATTTTCGTACCGCCGCGTTTGGTTTGGCTCCATTCGACCTGTTTGTATATGTTGCCGCGTTCGTATGCGGTTTCTGTATCGCCTAATGCTGAAAAAAATGTTGATGCCTGACGCTTTGAAGCCATGCTAACAATTTTTTCCCACTCTGCAATCCGTTCAATTTGCTCAGGAAAGCGCTTGTAAATTTCTAACAACTCACCTTTTGAGCAATTCACACACGGCATACAACCGACGCGATTCATCCCAAGACTGTAAAGCGGGTTTGGTTTTGTGCCGGTTTCGCGGTGGATTGCAAAAACGTCTTTAACAGTCCATTTGTGGATAGGCCGGTAAATCGTTAATCCGCCGCCTTTATCTTCTCGATCATTTAATAATGCTCTTCTGGGTGACTCGTCAGCCCTCACGCCTTGCCAGCTTTCAACCGGTCCATGCTGATCAATCAAATCAAGCGTGTAATTTGTAATTGGATAAATTTTTAACTGCTCTGTACAAAACGCTGCTTTAGTCGACGGAAAGCGACCTTTTAAAATGCACAAATCAAGAAACGGGATGCCGGTCGGCCCTTTTGCCATAGAGTCAAGAACTCTCCCAATCAAATCAGGTTCAACGCCTTTTTCTGGCCATTTGTTCGTCACATAATCAATCCGCCGTTGCCACTGATCAGAAAAATCCGCTTTCACTCGGTGGATATAGACGTCGGTTTTTTCTTGCAGGTAATCAATATACTCGTACGTCATATCGTGTTCGTTGCCGGTGTCCGCAAAACACGCCATGATTTCTTCTTTTGTATGACGCTGCAAAGCCAGCAATAGTGTTGCTGTTGAATCCTTGCCTCCTGAAACACTCACTAATCTAATCATTGGTATCCAAGCTCCTTCAACGCTTCATCACGTGCCTTGGCCAGCACATCCGGCGGTGGATTGGCATCGTCGACTTTCATGCCGACGCGTTCGATAAATTTTTCAATGTCGGCGGGCTTGGCTTGGGGGTAATACTGCCTAAGCCAGCCTTTGTCGCTGAGCGGTTGGTGACACATGGGGCGCTCCTAATTTGGATATTTTTCGGCGATGATGTCGGCGATCATGTCTACCGCTTCTTGCAGCATGTAGGCGCCGCCTTCGTCGCGGTTGTATAACGTGATGCGCTCTACGACGATCAGTTGCCAATAGTCCAGTTTATTTTTCAGACAGAATGTGGCGGGATGGATGCGTAAATCGTTTATTGAGGTTAAGAACGCCGGCGGTTCGTCGGCTATTTCGTGATTCAGTTCTATGAGTATTTGCAATTCGTGAATCGCTTTTTCCAGGTCTTGCTTGCCTTTTCCGCTGGGCTGGTTATAGCGGCAAAGACGTTTCAGCACGCAACCGGCTAAAAAGCTGAGCTGGTTTTTGTGGCTGTAAACCACGGGTTGGATGGCGAAGCTTTTGTAATGAGTGCCGCCGATTTGGGTGTCTAGTGCGCTGGTGTTCATACGGCTGCCCTCGATTTGCCGCGTTTTTTAACGTGATAACTGCGCCATTGGTTCCAAAGTTCTTCAAATACCAAACTACCATCAACAATCAGTTCATTGGGTTCGATTCGGCTTTCGATGCGTCCGCGTATCACAGTCATAGCGTGGTCGTAATAGGCATCATCCAGCAAACATAAGTCGGTAATGTCCAGTTGGAATGCATCGCCGTTATAGGCGCTGAGTAAGACCTGGGCACAAACCCGAGAGGCGCTGCAATCCTTACGGGCCATTTTGATAAGTTCTTCGACCGCCACAGCATATTGCAGGCCTTCTATCTGTTCGGCTCTAAAAGTGTTCTTAATGTTTGACATGGTTTTTCTCCTCAAGCACTTTTCGCCCCTCGATCACATAACGCCGCGCGTTGTCGCTGGTAAATTTCACAAACGCCGAAAAGCTGTTTTTTAATGCGCTAATGTTGGGATCATTAACCAGCATGTCTGCCAGTGCGGGATCCAGTTGTTTTAGGCCGGCCCAGAGTTCCTGTTTGGTTTTTGCGTCCAGGTCGGCCGGGTTGACCCAATCAGTAGCCGATCGGCGATTGGCCATTGCATACCACCAACCATTGGTACAACACGATGCCAAGCGTAATCAGCAGGCCGACTACACCCACGCGGTAAGTCGTTATGTCGTCTTCAAGATATCGATTGCACAATTCCAGGTGATCGATGCGCTCGTTTTTTGCTGCGATCTTTTCAGCCATGTAATCGTGATAGTTCATATGGCCTGTCATGGTGATGTGGCGCGGTACGTGGTGGTCGATGGGATCTTCGACATAATCCAGCGATGCTTTGGGTAGGGCTGACATAACGTTCTCCTAATTGATGGCTAAAACACTGGTAAGTAACAGTTGCCCTATTTCCAGTTGGAATCGCTGGCCGTCATCGTGGGCAATGGTGACGACGTTTGCAGTTGATCGATCGATATCGATAAACCAGGGAATGCGTCCGTGCTCGAATTGGCCGACGCGTTCGTGGGCGATGTTGCGCAACTGATCCCAGTGAAATACATGGTCTTCGTATCCCATCAGGGCCACGGTGCACAGGTCGACCAGTTTGTTGCGGTTTTTGCCGAGCAGTAACGGCGCGTTGGCGGCTATAAATTCATCCGCACGTTTTGTAACAACGGTTAATTTTTGCAGAGTCGTGCTGATGTCCATGTTGTTCTCCTCACACATCGCGCTGAAAACGCGGGGTTTGCTGCCTGGTGTGGCAGCGGGTTATGGGTGGACGTGGCGACGCGGGCGGGCGGCGCATGTCCGGTGTATCCATCAGGCAGCACTGGCAGAGCATGGCCAGCAGCCAAACCTTGATGGTGATGTCGACGTAATGACTTCCGACGGCTTTGGCGACGATTTCGGCGGCGCTATGGGCATCTAGCTTTCCGGCTATAGCTTCGATCTGTTTACTGACGCACCCGTACGAGCGGTGGCAGATGTCGCAAATCTCCTTGCGCATCTTGCCTTCGCACATCAACAGCAGGACGGTGCTTTCTTTTTTGGTTAGCGGTCCTGGGTTGAGGAGGGTGGCGTGGAGTTTCATTGGATTAGCCGCGTTTGAAAATGAAGCACCAACAATTTTTATTCCATACTTTCGATTTAATGGAACGATTGCCGATGTAAAGACGGTGGTTTTTTAAATATCGAATAATCCATTTTCGATAAGGCATTTCTACGCCACCATCTTTTAAAAACTTTGTGGCTTGGCTGATATTGATAGCCAATTCATCAGGGTTATTTGAATGGTTTAACTGGTCTTCCAATACAAAATTAATGTCATGGAATGCTTCAAAAAATAACTCTAAAAAATCATGACATTCTTGGTTGTCATGTTTGTTTTTTGAATCAGTTTCTATTTCTGGCTGACTGAATAACTGATTTACCAAATCGACAAATAAACCGGGTGATCTATATTTGGCGTAATCAATTAACAACTCTTTACAAACAAATACGCCGCCTGTTGGTGAAAATTCAACACGATAAGCACATCTGTTTTCATTCAAAACCGCGTGTGTAACTTGCTTTGCGGATTGGCTTTCTAAATATGGAATAGGTCTGACACGTTCACGACCTGCCATTGTTGAATTTCTTATGAAAGACTCAGTATTTAAAACTTCAAATACAGTATCAAGGTTATAGAAGCCTTGTTTGTCAGGCAGTATCTGTGCGTTTTTGATCGTAAAAATCATGTTCTCTCCTCAAATTTAGGGCTGAAAAGCCCATACCAATTGCACGTTCGTGCAGGTTTAATGCAGCCATGGGAACAATTGTTCACATGGGCGCAATCAAGCGGCCTGATCGGTGTATTTACCGGGCCAGATATCTTCTATGGATTTGCCGATTTTTTGGGCGATGTGTTCGGCGATGCGGCGTGACGCCGAACGGCCTGTAATTACGTGGTTTACAGCCGTATCCGATACGGAGAGTTCTGAGGCTATTTCTGTTTGATTGGTGCCTGCAATTTCAAGCGCAGCCTTGATGTTTGCAGGGTGCATGGGTTCTGTTTGGTTTATCATGGTCATGTTTTTAAGTAATGTTTTTAAGTTGTGTTAATTATGATAACTATAGTTCTCTATGTCAACCGATAAAGATAAAAAAAGTTCTCTTTTTAATGCGGATAGGTTTGCCGAAGAAAGAGAGCGGCTTGAACTAACGCAGGAATCGGCTGCTTTGAAATGCGGTGTATCAAGAGAAATGTGGGGTAAATATGAAAGGGGGCAGGCTGTACCAGGTAGCAATATTCTTCTGGCTTTTGCGGCGCTCGGTGCTGATCTGCAATACATATCAAGCGGTAATAGATCAGGAAGCGGCGTCTCATCACCGGGCGCACGCTATCTCACTAAACAACAGGAAGCTTTACTGGACAACCTGGAGCATTGCCCCAAGGAGGTGCAAGAGGCCATCGGTAAGTTGGCCCTTGCGGCCAAAAAAGACGATGACAAGGATGTTGCAAATCAAACACAGAAATCGGCGTAGGCCGTAGGAGTACCCATGGCACGAAAAACTAATCTGAAATCAGCGGAAATCGAGCGATTTAAACAAGTGTTGGGCGAGTTGAAAGAAAGCCCAGGCACGTTGGAGGAGAAAACCGGCATATCGGCCCGTACCATCAATAACTATATGTGGGGCGATAACCCATTGGGCGGTCAATTGCTGCGGGTATTGGCTGAACAGTTTGGCGTTAGCGTGGATTGGTTGCTGACTGGGCGGGGTGAGATGTTCATCGTCCCCAAAAATCGCCCTAATCCACCCAGGCATTTGGTGCAGTTCAGGGAAAAAATTGATCCGGATATGTTTCAAGATCAACTTTGGTTAATGGCGCGGTGTATTGAAGAGTCAATGTATAACGCGGGCGGGTGGCCAAATGAGGATTATTCAATCGTCGATATTTACGCGCTGGCTATGCCGTATGCATTGGATAAATTGAAAGCCGGTGAAGTGAAGTTTGAAGCCAATGAAGCCGCTTGAAAAAAATTTTTTGGTAAAGGCCTCCGGAAAGTCATTACCGGCCATACCAACGCTGTTTAATTAATGTTTTTGCGTTTTTTGTGCATTAATAACAATCACTTAAAAATCATATTAGAGTTTTCTAATTTCCATACTTTTTCCATACCTGACCATACCGGCTTTTTTTATAAAAATCTTCAATACAGCGTCAGCCGTGGCTTTGAGGGGTGTTATTCGTGACTTTAAGTTTCATTACCAACACCCTACCGAATGTCATTACCGGGTATGGTCTCGGTATGGAAAAAGTAATAAAAAAAACAGCGTAATATTAATGGTTAAGTGATTGATAGTCATGATAAATATTAAAAAAGCCACTGAGTGGTTTGGCTGGTAATGACTTTCCGAAGGCCTTTCCAAAAATTTTTTCATCAACCGCCAACGCACGCGCACACACATGCTTAGAGTGTATTAAGTGACTGTAAAACAAGATAAAAACGGTAAATGGTTGGCCCAGATAGACAGGCAGGGAATTCCGCGTGTCAGAAAGTCGTTTCCGGATCGCATTACCGCAGAAAAGTTTGAGCGTGAGTATCTGGCCCGGTATGCCACCAAGATTAATGCCAATGCTGATCAGCGATCGTTAAAAGAGCTGGTGGAGTTGTGGTTTGAGTATCACGGCCTGAATTTGTCGGATGGTGAGCGACGGCGCGTGTGTTTGCTGGATATAGCTACCGCGCTGAAGAATCCTGTTGCCAGTCAGTTTACGGCTGAGCAGTTTGTGCAGTATCGGGCGGCTCGGCTGCGGGCCGGGTTGTCTCAAAAGACGTTTAACAATCACCATGGCTATTTGTCGTCGGTGTTTAACAAGTTGCGCAAGCTGCGGGTGATAGATTTTGATAATCCGCTGTCTGAAGTGGATTTTATTAAGATTCAGGAGCGTCAGCTGTCGTATTTGTCGCGCGATCAGATCGATACGCTGTTGGATGCGATAAAAACCGGCTGTAAGAACCAGTCTACCTGGTATGTTGCGCAGTTGTGTCTGCGTACTGGTGCCCGTTGGGGCGAGGCTGAGCAGTTGCGGTTTAAGCAGTTGCACTCTGGCCGGGTGACGTTTGAGTTCACCAAGGGTAAAAAAACCCGCACGATTCCGCTTGATGCTTGGTTTTATGCGGATTTGCTGCGGTTTTGCGGCTATAAAAACCCGGACGATAGGATATTCGATAATTGTATCGGTGCATTTCGCCGCGCGGTGGCCAGGACTGATCTGGATTTGCCAGCTGGCCAGTGCAGCCATATCCTGCGCCACTCGTTCGCCAGTCATTTCATGATGAAAGGCGGGAATATCCTGTCGCTGCAGAAGATTCTAGGCCATGCCGATATATCCATGACGATGCGTTATGCACATTTGTCACCAGATCATCTTCAAGACGCCGTTAAACTCAATCCGATAGCGGACGCCGGTTCAATTCCCGATGATGAAACTTAAACGGATCAGTAGATAAATGAGTGGCGGTAAATTGGCGGTAACAACAGCCAAAAAACGCCACTCACCGCCAATTATAAAAAATCAAACAGCCTGCAGGCCTTGATATTTCTATAGATAACCACACAAAACACAACCGGCGGCGTTTTCAATTCCCGCCGCCTCCACCAAGTAAGCTACTGATAATAAAGTAATTTTTAAATTATTTGCTTATTAGTTGGCGGTAAATTGGCGGTTTGCTATGTCGCAAACCGCCATTTATTTTCAAAATCCGAATTCAAAGTTCACGGCAAGTACATATGACACACGCCGTCTACAAAACCAATCTGTCAAAAATAAATTTCATAGCACCAAAATTGTGCAAAAACCCCGCAGGGGAGGAGGAGAGATCGGAAGAGCACACGTCTGAACTCC
>JGI11705J14877_10000939_pt1 | contig 17309 bp, 20 predicted proteins | sample Etolaghawater15m_FD_14877 | JGI IMG/M metagenome (IMG submission 14877)
TGCATACGCGACCATGGTGAGGCCTGGAACAATCCAGACCGCAATGGCAAGCGCGAGAGAGTTGACGAGAAGTCGAATAAGAAAACGAAGCATGCTCCAACTATGCCTGCTGGGTTGGGGTTGCGCCAATGCTGTCCGCTGCAGACAGTGTGCTGAGGCTGTCGTTGTGCCCAGGGTATGGCTCCCTCGAAACGAGTGCCCCGCTAGATTAGAGCCATGCCTTACACCGATGCCACTGTGCGCCTTCTGGCACAAGATGGGCAACTCGTTCACACCGATCGCAACGAGATGTATCACCAGGCGATTTCTCACCTGACAGAGGCCGAGCTCCTCGAGTTTTATCGGGTGATGACCGTGGTCCGCCGTTTTGATGTGGAGGCGGGCAACCTGCAGCGGCAGGGCCAAATGGCGCTCTGGGTGCCGAGCATTGGCCAGGAGGCAGGTCAGGTGGGGTCTGGATTTGCCACTCGATCGCAGGACCACATTTTTCCGGCCTATCGGGAGCACTCCGTTGCGTACCTGAAAGGCCTCGACCTTGTTGACATCATTCGGATGTTGCGCGGTGTCACGAACGGCGGTTGGGATCCCAAGAAAACCAACAATTTCCACCTCTACACACTGGTGATTGGTTCTCACACCCTGCACGCGACCGGCTATGCCATGGGAATCGGTTTTGATGGCGCCTGTGGCTCCGGAGACCTCGACTCTGACGAAGCCGTCCTGGTGTATTTCGGGGACGGCGCAACAAGCCAGGGGGATACCAGCGAGGCGCTGATATTCGCCCAGAGTTACCAAACACCTCAGGTCTTCTTCTTGCAAAACAACCACTGGGCAATCTCTGTCCCGGTGCGCGTTCAGTCCTCAACACCCCTGTTTGAGCGCGCGGCGGGTTTTGGAATGCCGAGCATCCAAATTGATGGCAACGATGTGCTGATGAGTTACGCGGCCACCCGACTTGCGATGGACGCGGCTCGCTCAGGTCAAGGGCCACACTTCATCGAGGCGCTCACCTATCGGATTGGCGCTCACACCACCAGTGATGACCCCTCAAAGTATCGGGATGAAGATGAGCTTGCCTTCTGGCAAGCGCACGACCCGATTGATCGCTACCGTGCTTACCTCCAAGGCTTGGGTGTTGAGCAGAGCTATTTCGATGGGGTCGCAGTCGAGGCGGAAGACTATGCGGCGGATATTCGGCAGCGGACGCTTGCGTTGGAATCGCCACCGGTGTCGGAAATGTTCCAGCACGTATTTAGTGACCCCCACCCGGTAACTGCCGCGGAGAGCGAAGCACTGGCGAGCTATTTGGCGTCTTTTGAGGAGGCTGGACAGTGACCGAGTTTCCTCTCGCCAAGGCAATCACCGAGGGCCTTCGGGCTGCGATGACGCAGGATTCCTCCGTCATGCTGATGGGCGAGGACATTGCCCAGCTTGGTGGAGTTTTTCGGGTTACCGAGGGTCTCCAGGAGGAGTTCGGGCCGAACCGTGTGATCGACACTCCGCTGGCGGAGTCAGGAATTGTGGGAACCGCTATTGGGCTCGCCATGAGGGGATATCGCCCGGTTTGTGAGATTCAGTTTGATGGTTTTGTGTATCCGGCGTTCGACCAGATTGTGACGCAGCTGGCCAAGTTGACTGCCCGCCACGAGGGGACGCAGTCGTTCCCGGTGGTGATCCGTATTCCCTATGGCGGACACATTGGCGCGGTGGAGCACCACCAGGAGAGCCCGGAAGCATATTTTGCGCACACTGCGGGCCTTCGCGTGGTCTCGCCCGCGACCCCCCACGACGCCTATTGGTTGATGCAGGACGCTATCGCGTCCAATGACCCTGTCATCTATCTCGAACCCAAAAGCCGTTACTGGCATAAAGGCCCGATCGACGTGGAGAATGCTGGCGCCCAGATGGCGCAGGCTCGAGTGGTGCGCCAGGGCACCGACGTTACGGTCATCGGCCATGGCGCCATGGTGAGCGTCATGCATCAGGCCGCCGAAATTGCGGCCGGGGAGGGTGTGAGCCTGGAGCTGATTGACCTTCGTTCGCTCTCCCCCATCGACTACGACACAATTCTCGATTCGGTGCGCCGCACCGGGCGTGCCGTTGTGGCGCAGGAAGCTCCCGGGAATGTGAGCGTGGGAAGTGAAATCGCGGCGACCCTGATGGAGAAGGCTTTCTACGTCATGGAAGCCCCGGTTCTGCGGGTGAGCGGGTTCAATACGCCCTTCCCTCCCGCGCGCCTCGAAGCCCTGTATTTGCCCGACGCTGACCGCATACTTGACGCGGTGGATAGAAGCCTGGCTTACTGATGACAAAGGCGTAAGGAGCAACTGTGTCGCAATTCACCTTTCCCTTGCCGGATGTCGGCGAAGGCTTGACCGAAGCCGAAATCGTGAGTTGGCGAGTCAAGCCGGGCGACGAGGTCGCGGTCAACCAGGTGGTGTGTGAAATTGAGACCGCAAAGTCCCTGGTTGAACTGCCTTCTCCTTTCCAGGGAGTGGTCAAAGAACTCCTGGTGAACGAGGGTGACACCGTCTTGGTGGGGACGCCGATCATCAGCGTCGAGGGCGAGGGTGGCGACTCCGCACCCGATACCGGTGTCACCGACGCAGTGGGTGATGCCGAGAGCAGCGTGACGCAGGAAACTGCGGAACCAAAGAACCTGGTTGGTTATGGCACCGGCCCCACGACTCCTACCTCGCGGCGCAAGCGGGCTCAGCCGCCAGCAGATGCTCCTGTTGTCACCCCGGCGCCTGCGGCAGGAACCGATCTTCCTCTGGCGGAGTCGGTGCCGGTGATCGCGAAGCCCCCGATTCGCAAGTTGGCAAAAGACTTGGGTGTCGTCCTGGATTCCGTCACAGGCAGCGGAATTGGCGGCGAGATTCTCCGCGACGACGTTATCCGTCACGCCGGCCAGGCCACGGTCTTCCGAAACCTTGCAACCCCGGAATGGCCTGAGAACCGCGAGGACCGAATCCCGGTCAAAGGTGTGCGCAAAGCTATTGCTCAGGCGATGGTGAAGAGCATGTTCACGGCCCCGCACGTATCCGTGTTCGTGGACGTGGACGCCACCAGAACGATGGATTTCGTGAAGCGTTTGAAAGCGTCCCCCGATTTCGCCGGAATCAAGGTGTCTCCGCTTCTGGTTATGGTGAAGGCCATGATTTGGGCGGTCCAACGAAACCCCACGGTCAACTCCACGTGGACCGAAGAAGAAATCATTGTCCACCACTTCGTGAACATGGGCGTTGCCGCAGCAACGCCGCGGGGGCTGATTGTTCCCAACGTGAAGGAGGCTCAGTCCCTGAGCCTTCGCGACCTGGCCATGGCCCTGGAGAAACTGACGGTGACTGCCCGTGAGGGGAAGACGAGTCCGGAAGAGATGTCGAACGGAACGATCACGATTACGAACCTCGGATCGTTCGGGGTTGACACCGGAACGCCCATTTTGAACCCGGGCGAGGTCACGATTGTGGCGCTCGGAACCATCAAACCCAAGCCCTGGGTGGTCAACGGTGAAATCCGCGCTCGCATGGTGACGACCGTTGCGGCGAGTTTCGATCATCGAGTGGTGGATGGCGATGTGGCGAGCAAATTTGTGGCCGATGTGGCGGCAGTAATGGAGGAACCAGCACTTCTGCTTGATTGAGTTTGACAATCATTCTCATTAAGGGTTATTCTCCTTCCCATGAGAACTTCACTTCTAGCAGCAGGCGCAGCCGCCACCATCCTTGTCCTCGCATCGTGCTCTCCCTCTACCCCGGATGAGCCAGCAGATACCTCTGCAGAGACTTCTCCCACCACCGCACAAACGCAGGACGCTCCCTCCGTGGTGGTCACGACAACTGTGCTCGGCAGTGTGGTGGGAGAGATCCTTACCTGTGCTGTAGGTGATGACTCGTCGATGACGGTCCTCATGCCTATTGGCGCGGATCCCCACGACTTCCAGGCGTCCTCAGCCCAGGTCGCCCTCATGGCTGGTGCGGATCTCGTGGTGGTTAACGGCTTGGGCTTGGAGGAGGGCGTCTTGGATGCCGTCGAGAATGTTGAGGCAGATGGCGTATCCGTTCTCGAGATCGCATCCCTCGTTGACCCCTTGCCGTTTGGAGAAGAACACTCTGAGGACAAAGCTGACGAAGAGTCTCATGATGACCACGCTGACGAAGAAGAGCACGCTGACGAAGAAGAGCACTCTGAGGAAGAGGACCACTCCGACGAAGAGTCCCACGACGACCACGGGCACGGCGAATTTGACCCCCACTTCTGGTTCGACATGGAACGCATGGCAGTGGCCGCCGAGCTGATGGGTGCGGAGCTTGCGGTGAACGGTGACGAGAGCTTTGCTTCGTGCGGTGAGAGCGTGGCTGCGGACCTCCGGGCTACTGAAGTCGTTATCGCAGACGCTTTGTCGAGCGTCCCGGAAGCCAACCGAGTGCTGGTGACCGATCACGATGCACTGGGATACCTGGCGGAGCGTTATGACTATGACGTGGTCGGCGTTGTTATCCCCGGGGGATCAACACTGGGTGATGCCAATTCGAGTGACCTCGCTGATCTGGTTGCGACCATCCAAGACGTAGGAGTGCGAGCCATCTTTGGGAACACTGCTGGGTCACCTGCCCTGCTTGAGACTCTCGCTAACGAGGTGGGAGGAAGTATCCAGGTCGTGGAGCTTTTTGTGGGGAGTGTGGGTGGTCCCGGGTCCGGCGCTGAGAGCTACGCCGAGATGATGACCACCAACGCAACACGGATAGCTTCAGCGCTGGCAGACTAGCGATTGTGGAGTGGTGGTTAGCGCCTTTTGAGCTGGGTTTTCAACAGCGCGCGCTGATCGGGGGGATGCTCGCCGCCCTCATGGCCTCCACCGTGGGGACGTGGTTAGTACTTCGAGGGATGAGCTTCTTCGGGGATGCCTTCGTGCACGGCGTCATCCCGGGCGTCGCAGCCGCGGTAGTCCTCGATATCAACCCGCTCCTGGGAGCTGCCGTGGCGGCAGCCATCATGGTGTTTGCCATTGAACTGGTGCAGCGCAAGACCGTGCTCGGCGAGGACACGTCCATTGGATTGTTGTTTGTCGGAATGTTGGCACTGGGTGTGGTGATCATCTCCCGCCTGGATTCCTACTCCGGAAGCCTGACCAGCATCCTTTTTGGTGACGCCTTGGGGGTGACCTGGGATGACATCGCCGGACAACTTGTGGTGTTGGCGATTGTCGTCATCGTGTCTACGGTTCTCTATCGGCCCCTGATTGCCCTCAGCCTGTCTCGGGACAAGGCGGAGCTCCTCGGGATGCGTCCAGGGCTTGCGCACGCGGCCCTGTTGGTCCTTATTGCGCTTGCGGTTATTGGCAGTTACCAATCCGTGGGAACCCTGTTGGTTTTTGGTCTTCTTGTTGGCCCCCCGGCTGCGGCAAGCCTGCTCTCACGAACCATCTCCCGCATGATGCTGATTGCGGCACTCATCGGCGTGCTGTCGGTCTGGCTGGGTCTCACCATCAGTTACTACTGGGGCACTGCCGCCTCGGCAACGATGGCGCTGGTGCCGATTGTCCTGTTCTTTGCCGTGTTGACCGTGAAGAACGTCGTCGAATCAGCGAGAACTCGGGTGAGCGCATGAGCGCCGTCATCGCGGGACGAGATGTCGTCGTCGTCCGAGACGGACAGGTGGCACTCGCTTCCTCCACCTTCACGGTTCCCGAGGCAGCCATCACCGCGGTGATCGGGCCCAATGGCAGCGGGAAGTCGACCCTTCTGCACGCCGCAACTGGGTTGTTGCCCTTGGAGTCGGGGACGCTGGAGGTGTTGGGTAAGACTCCTGTGGAGGGGCGTAGCGACATTGCCTACGTGGTGCAACAGATGAACGTGAACCCTGGGATTCCGATGACGGTGCGGGAAGTGGTGTCCATGGGTCGCTACCCCACGGCGGGTCTGCTCAAGCCCCTTTCGTCCGGGGATCGAGGACTTGTCAATGACGCCATGGCTTTGTTGCGCATCGATGACCTCGCGGACAGGCAAGTGGCCAAACTTTCGGGAGGGCAACGGCAACGAGTGTTCGTGGCTCAAGCCCTCGCTCAGGACCACACAATCTTGTTTATGGACGAGCCCCTGACCGGACTTGATATTCAATCAGCGCAAACCATCGATGACATCATGCACGAGGAGCCCGCCCGAGGATGTTCGGTGGTGTTCACCACCCATGACCTCGAGGAGGCTCGAGCAGCGGACCACGTCATTTTGGTGAGTGGTTATGTGGTTGCCGAGGGCGCACCCGACGATGTCTTGACCTCGGAAAACCTGGCCACGGCCTATGGGTTGGGTTTGCTTCACCCGGAGAACACAGCGGGACTTGGGATACTCGATGATGCTCACGACCCCCACCACACCCACGATCACGAGAAGTAGCCATGAAACGCAATACGAAGCAGCGCGAAGAAGTCTGGCAGGTCCTTGAGTCGACCCCGGAGTTTGTGAGCGCTCAAGAGCTGCATCAGAAGTTGCGCAGCGGCGGGTCGACCATCGGGTTGGCCACGGTGTATCGGACGCTGAACGCTCTCGCCGAGGAGGGAAGCGCTGACGCGCTCAGCATTGAGGGAGAAAACCTGTACCGCGCGTGCTCGCCGGGGCACCACCACCACTTGATCTGCCGGGTGTGTGGGGCAACCACTGAGATTGAGGCCGGAGAGGTTGAAGCCTGGGCCAAGTCCATTGCCGCTGAACACGGCTATGGGGATCCGCAGCACATCGTGGACATTTTCGGAACCTGCCGAAGCTGCCAATCAGGGGTTGCTCCGAGCCCCTAGAGCGCGTACAGTAGGGCTTTGGTTCAGCCACATAGTGCTGAATCTTGTGCGCACAGAAGCCTCTCTTCGGAAGAAAGCCTCTGATTGCGTGCCGACAAGTGACCTTGGGTAGGGCAGTAGTCCTACGGTAGTGATAACAGGAGGAAACATGGCAGCAGTCTGCCAAGTGACCGGAGCCATCCCTGGTTTTGGACACAACATCTCACACTCGCACCGCCGCACGAAGCGTCGGTTCGATCCGAACATCCAAAAGAAGACGTATTTCGTTCCTTCTTTGAAGCGCAAAGTGACGTTGACGCTTTCCGTGAAGGGGATCAAGACTATTGATGCCCGCGGTATCGAGTCGGTCGTTGCTGAGCTTCTCGCTCGTGGGGAGAAAATCTAATGGCTAAAGCACAAGACGTTCGCCCCATCATCAAGCTTCGTTCCACCGCTGGCACGGGCTACACCTATGTCACCCGTAAGAACCGTCGTAACGATCCTGACCGCCTGGTCTTGAAGAAGTACGACCCCGTAGTGCGCAAGCACGTTGAATTCCGCGAGGAGCGATAAGCATGGCTAAGAAAAGCAAGATTGCGCGCAACGAACAGCGCAAAGTGATTGTTGAGCGGTACGCCGAGAAGCGTCTCGAGCTCAAGAAGGCACTGGTTGACCCCAACGGCACCGACGAGTCGCGTGAAGCAGCTCGTCTGGGACTGCAGAAGCTTCCTCGCAACGCGTCGCCCGTTCGCGTTCGCGGACGCGACGCCATCGACGGACGCCCTCGTGGTTTCTTGAGCAAATATGGCGTTTCTCGTGTCAGATTCCGCGAAATGGCGCACCGGGGCGAATTGCCGGGCATTACGAAGTCCAGCTGGTAACTTTTTTGATGGCTCGGGAGTGATTCTGGGCCGAGCCGAAATACCTACCAAGTCCGAGGAGGACAACGTTATGAATCGCTCAGAACTTGTTGCAGCAGTTGCTGCGCACACTGGCCACAGCCAGGCAGCAGTGAACGGCGTCGTTGACGCTATCTTCACCGTGGTGTCCAAGGAAGTTGCCCAGGGCAACAAGGTCACCATCCCCGGTTGGGTTTCCTTCGACCGCACCCACCGTGCCGCTCGTATGGGACGCAACCCCCAGACCGGTGCGACAATCCAGATTGCCGCATCCAAGAGTGTCAAGGTTTCTGCTGGTAGCAAGCTGAAGGCTGCTGTCAAGTAGTTTCCTCCTAACTCACGCATCAGGGACGACCACTGTTGGTCGTCCCTGATGTCGTTAACGCCTGAGTAAGCGCCCTCAGGCCCCTCGCCTACACTTTTGACGTGACAACAAGGTGGCCCCTCTCCCTCGTGGGCGTGCTCTCCCTCCTCACCGGAGGAATGCTGGTTGCGTTGCTGGTGGGCCTCGCTGTGGGAGGTGGAGCAGACCCACTGCTTCTCGTGGATCCGGGTGACGCTGTTCGATACGGCATCCCGACCGCTAAAGCGCTGGTTCATGTGGGTGCGGCCCTCGCGGTCGGCAGTCTGATGATGGCGGCCTTTGCGCTGAGCCCTCGCGACCCGGGGTTTGATGTCTCCTTGGTGGTAGCAGCTATCGGGGCCGCATTGATGACCCTCGCCTCGGCAGCCAGCGCGTTCTTTACTTTCTTGGCGATATATCTGGAGCCGGTGGCGCTGACCCAGCAGTTCGGGGACATTCTCTGGTTGTTTGTGCTGGAGACAGAGATTGGTCGGGCTTGGCTCATTTCCACGTTGCTCTCCGCCACCGTCACGGTGTTGGCCCTGCTAGTTCGCTCGCACACGGGTGTTTTCTTTGCGGGTCTGGTAGCCGTGGCATCGCTCTGGCCCCTGGCAGAGCTTGGTCACGCGGCCGGAACTGCCAACCACGAAGCAGCAGTGAGTGCGTCCTTCACCCACAGCGTTTTTGCTGCGATGTGGGTCGGTGGACTGGCCGTGGTGGCAATCATCGGCTGGATGTCCCCCCAGAAAGCACTGTCACTCCCGGATGTCTTTCGCAGGTTCTCGACCATCGCTCTGGTGAGCTTTACCGTTGTGGCCATTTCAGGTGCGACCAACGCCTGGTTACGGGTGGGTGAGGTACAGGGCCTGTTCACCCCCTACGGCGCTCTCGTAGTGGCGAAAGTAGTGACGCTGGCACTTCTGGGCACCATGGGCGCGCTGTACCGCGTGCGACTCATTCGGCAACTGGAGGGCACTGAGGTCGGACCCACCTCGATCACGTTGCGCTTGGTGGGAGCGGAGCTCGCTCTGATGGGGATCGCCACAGGGCTCGCGAGTGCTTTGGCGAGAACCCAAACCCCGGTTCCTCAAGTTCCGGCAACAGAAATCGCTCAGGCCACTCCCGCAGAAATTCTGACCGGGGAACCGCTGCCGCCCGAGTTCACCTGGGGCCGAGTATTCACCGTGTGGCAATTCGATGTGGTGTGGGTTCTCGCAGTCCTGTTTGGAATCCTGTTCTATGTCTGGGGTCACGTTCGCTTAGCGAAGCGGGGTGACACCTGGCCTATTTCTCGCACCATCATGTGGGTGTCGGGAATGGTCATTTTGGGGCTCTCCACCAATTCGGGGCTCGCCGTGTACGGGAGCTATCTCTTCAGTATTCACATGGTGGCCCACATGCTGCTTTCCATGGCTGTCCCGCTGCTGTTGGTGCTGAGCGCACCAGTGACGCTGGCGTCACGAGCGATCGCTGCCCGAAAGGACGGGTCCCGGGGCCCCAGGGAATGGATTCTTACGGCCGTTCATTCCCGATATCTGGCGATTCTTGGACACCCGCTGGTCGCCGCTGTCATCTTTGCGATATCGCTCATCGTGTTCTACTACTCCCCGCTCTTTGAATGGGCACTGCAGGAACACCTGGGTCACCAGTGGATGATCCTGCACTTCGTGTTCACGGGATACCTTTTCGCACAATCGCTGGTCGGCGTGGACCCCTCCCCCCATGATCCGCCCTATCCCCTGCGCCTCATCATTGTGTTGGCCACCATGGCCTTTCACGCCTTCTTCGGTATTGGGCTGATTTATGGCACGGGGCTGTTGGCCCCCGAATGGTACGGAGCGATGGGTCGCGAGTGGGGTCTTGACCCGCTGAGTGATCAACAGCAAGGGGGCGAGCTTGCGTGGGGCCTCGGGGAAATCCCCACGTTGCTGTTGGCCATCGTCGTCACCTGGTCGTGGAGCAAGAGCGATGATCGGAAGAACAAGAGGCGCGATCGCGCCGCTGATCGTGATGGTGACCGAGAACTGACCGCCTACAACGAGATGCTCGGGACCTTGGCGAAACGAGACCAGAAGCTCAGTAGAGGTTGAGCACGGGCTGATCGATGGTGGTCCCCCGAACGATTCCCACCACAGCGAAAGATTCCGTATCGCGGAATTCGGAAACGGTGCCATCAAAGAGCGACTGGACCTGGACGGAGACCTCGGCAAGGCCCTCCTCGGCCACCATGGTCCAGCTTGCCCGGTCGGCTGAGAGCCTCAATTCGACAGCGGGGTAGTCGAGTATGGTCCATTGCGGAACCCCCACAACCCGGTCGCTAATCGACACTCCAAAAGGACACTCCGCAGGCTGCAGCACGCCCTGATCCACACAACCATCGAGGTAAGCCTCGACAGCACTCGTGGTGGTTTCCACAAGACCGTTTGTCGGCGCCACCACGAGTCGCACAGCGTCAGGTGCTCCGACTTCGGTCATGGTGGAGACCACCGGGTCGGCTCGAACCCACTCTGTCTCCCAGGTAGAGGTGTAGGTACCCGGCACCAACACCGTGGTGCGTGGGGGAACCCCCAGGTTCCCCACATTCAACTCGGTGTCATTGATGCTGACGCGCTGGTCACCGATTACCGCGAATTGAAGAGACGCTACCGGCTGGCGAGAGAACCGCCAGGTGTCAAAAAACCAGAGAATCGGTTCACCCTGAGAGACAACGAACACGGTTGTTTCGGTCGTCCCCTCTAGTTCGTATTCGGCTTGAATGACCAACTCGCCCGTGGGAAGGGAAGAGGTCCCCACAATCCGGGGATTGCTGAGTGACTCTGTGGCAAGAGGAAGAATTTGTGGCGCTCGGGATAGCCCGGCCTTGGACGCCGCCAAGCCGTAGTCGCTGGATTCCAGAGCCTTCAAGTAGGAGGTGACAAAGCTCGTCCCGGAGTACACCGTCACGTTGAGTGCCAACACGGTGAGAAGCCACACTGCGACAACTCCGAGCGCAAGGAGGCCAAACCTCCGCACGATTGCCCACATAGATGCCATCCTAGGTTGGTTGACCTCGCGCGTTTTCGGTCACACGATGAGGAGTCTGTGGTGAGTGACGTTGTCCTGAGTGATGAGCAACGCGAGATTCTCGAACAGATGGAAAACTCCCTCGACCACGTCTTTGTCACGGGACGTGCAGGGACCGGGAAGTCCACGCTGCTGCAAGCGTTTGTGGCCAGCACCGCCAAAGTTGTCGCGGTCTGTGCTCCCACCGGGGTGGCAGCACTTGCCGTCGGCGGCCAAACGATCCACTCCCTGCTGCGCTTGCCAATTGGAATCATCGGAGCCCGTGAATTGGGTTTTATTCCCAAGGAATCGCTCGCTGTGTTGGCAAACTTGGATGTCCTCGTCATTGATGAGATCTCGATGGTGTCCGCTGACGTTCTCGACGCCATGGATCGACGACTCCGGCAAGCAAAGCGCCGCAAGAACACTCCGTTTGGGGGTGTTCAGATGATTATGTTCGGAGATCCCTTTCAGTTGGCACCGGTGGTGTCGGACTGGCGGCAGAAAGTGTGCGCATGCCACTCGACGTTCCAAGACCATGCGGGTTATGCCTCGCCCTGGTTCTTCGATGCCAACGTGTGGAGAAAGGCAGAAATCACTCCCACACAGTTGGACGTCATCCACCGGCAGTCAGATCCGGAGTTCCGCGCGGTCCTTAACGCGCTCCGTGAAGGTCTTATGGAACCCGAGATGGGGCGCATGCTGAATGAGCAGGGAATGCGCACGCCGGAAGATCCCGAGCTAATTACCTTGGCCACCACTAACCAATCCGTTACCAGGATCAATTCCCTGGCACTCGAACGACTTTCGGGGAAGGGAAAGGTCGCAGAGGCTGCCATCGAAGGTGACTTTGGGTCCACGAGTGCCTATCCCGCGGATAGGGAGCTTGTGCTCAAGCCTGGAGCGAGGGTCATGTTCTTGCGCAACGACACTCAGGGGACCGAGGGTCCGCGATTCGTCAACGGCACTCTCGGAACCATCGCGAAAATCACTGACACCGTCACCGTGGACGTCGATGGGGAAAGCGTCCTGGTGGAGCCCGTCACGTGGCAAAAGATTAGGTATGGGTGGAACGCCTCGACGAAGACACAAACCCAGGACGTCGTCGCGGAATTCACCCAATTTCCGTTGCGTTTGGCCTGGGCAGTCACCATCCATAAGGCCCAGGGAAAGACCCTGGACGCCGCAGTAATCGATTTAGGACAGAGGGCTTTCGCCCCCGGTCAGACCTATGTGGCGTTTAGCCGCTTGACCAGCCTCGATGGTCTCTACCTCAAGAGACCCCTCACGCCATCAGACATCATCGTGGATGAACACGTGGTGCGATTTCTCAGTGAGGACCGAGGGAGTAACCGCTTAATCTGAGAGCGAGTGACGGGAATCGAACCCGCGCCATCAGCTTGGGAAGCTGAAGTTCTACCATTGAACTACACTCGCATCGCCGTTTCTAGGCTGGTTCGGGAGTCTACTAGTCTGGTCTCGTGCTTCTCTCAGACCGCGATATTCGCAGCGAACTCGATACCGGCCGGATTGGTTTGGACCCTCTTGACCTCGACATGGTCCAGCCCTCGAGCGTCGATGTTCGACTGGATCGGTTCTTCCGCCTTTTTGACAATCATAAGTATCAACACATTGATCCAGCGACCGACCAACCGGATTTGACCCGGCTGGTCGAGGTGGAACCCACCGAAGCCTTTGTGCTCCACCCGGGTGAGTTCGTCCTGGGTGCGACGTTCGAAGTGGTGAGCTTGCCCGATGACGTTGCTGCTCGTTTAGAGGGAAAGAGTTCGCTGGGACGGTTGGGTTTGCTGACCCACTCCACGGCTGGCTTTATTGACCCAGGCTTCGCCGGTCACGTCACGTTGGAGCTCTCCAACGTGGCAACGCTCCCGATTACGTTGTGGCCGGGTATGAAAATCGGTCAGCTGTGCTTCTTCCGCTTGACCTCACCGGCGGAGCACCCGTACGGGTCCGAAAAATACGGCAGTCGTTACCAGGGCCAGCGTGGCCCAACGGCGTCACGGTCGTTTCAGAACTTTCACCGCACCGACGTCTCGAAACCGTAGCGATCTCCCCACTGGTTCATTTGGTCGACCAGCCAGGGACTAAAGGCAAACGGGGTCTGTCCCACGGAGCTTTGGAGCGCTGCGGGCTCGACCCACTCCCACTCACACACTTCTTCAGCCTGAGGGGATGGGTCGGATGTTGCCCGCGCCACAAAGACGGGACAGATTTCGTTCTCCACGATTCCGGAAGCGTCCACCGCTCGGTATCGAAAGTCAGGCAGTGCCTCGGCAATGGTCTCAAGTTCCAACCCCAGCTCGTCCCTTGCCCTGCGACGAATGGCGTCTTCCATGGACTCTCCTGGACCCGGGTGACCGCAGGCAGAGTTCGTCCACACCCCGGGCCAGGTCTTCTTCGAGAGAGCTCGGCGGGTGATGAGGACCTTGCCCTCGGAGTTGAAAATGTGACAGGAGAAGGCTAAGTGGAGGGGTGTGTCCGTTGTGTGGACGGTAGTTTTATCGGCGGTGCCAATTTCGGCACCGTCCTCGGTGACGAGGATGACTAGCTCGGAGGTTTTCATCGTCTACTCGCGCTACTGTGCAGGGGTAAGAAGTACTGTGTGTCGCTCTGGGGCGACCAGCACAGCCTAGCTAACGGGTGTGGAAATATCTCGGGAAGGACCCCACTGTGGCGGTTGAGTTAGATACCCGGATTGATCTCTATACCCGGGTGGCCGAGGAAACCTCGCAGGGCGTTATCAAGCGCTATTCCACCTCATTTGGACTCGCCTCGAAGCTACTGGAACCTCGCGTTCGCACCCACATCGGAAATCTCTACGCTCTCGTGCGTCTCGCCGATGAAATCGTCGACGGTGTTGCCGCCGAAGCCGGTGTCTCTACTGCCGAAGCCGGAGCCATGTTGGACGCTTTAGAGGCGGACACCGAGCGCGCACTTCAGGTGGGCTACAGCACCAACCTGATTGTGCACGCGTTTGCCAGTTCGGCGAGGACGGTGGGCGTAACAGCTGAGCTCACCAGACCCTTCTTTGCCTCAATGCGCATGGATTTCACGCAGACCAAGCACACACCCGAAACCTTTGACGAATACGTCTATGGCTCAGCGGAGGTGGTCGGATTGATGTGCCTCGAGGCGTTCCTCGAGGGCCGAGAGGTGTCCTCTTCCGATCGCGAGGTCATGGTCACGGGCGCGAGGGCTTTGGGGGCCGCCTTTCAAAAGGTCAACTTCTTGAGAGACTTGGGCGCAGACGTCCAAGCGCTCGGGCGCAGCTACTTCCCCGGCGTTTCCGTCGACGCCTTTGACGAGGAGACCAAACACCGCCTGCTGGATGACATTGACCAGGATCTTGCCCAGTCCGCGGCAGCGTTGCCGTTGCTGCCGCCAGGTGCACGGCGGGCCGTGTCACTGGCACACGCGCTGTTTGAAGCTTTGGGGGAGCGAATCCGGAAAACGCCTGCCACCGTTCTCCAAACTTCACGGATTAGTGTTCCCGACGTGACCAAAGCAGTGCTTGCACTGCGCGTGCTCACCGGTTTTGTTCCGTCCGCTCCTCGCAGCATCAGAAAGGCTCCCCGTGTCTAAGTCAGTAGTTGTCGTGGGTGGGGGAATTGGTGGCATCGCTACCGCTGGCCTTCTCGCGCGAGATGGTTACCAGGTCACCCTGGTCGAAGCTCACGCCCGGTTGGGCGGTCGAGCAGGCCTCTGGGAGAAAGACGGCTTCCGCTTCGATACCGGACCGTCCTGGTATCTGATGCCTGAGGTTTTTGATCACTGGTACAAACTCATGGGCACCTCGGCGCAGGAGCACCTTAACCTCACAAAACTGGACCCTGGCTATCGCGTTTACTTCGAGCCCCAGGGCGGTAAAGATGCTGAGTTCCTGGATGTTCGCGCCAATCGCGAGGACAACCTCGCGATGCTCGAAGAGATTGAACCTGGATCCAGAGCCAACATGGAGAAATATCTCGATTCGGCGAAAGAAACCTACGAAATCGCTAAAGAGTACTTTCTCTACACCTCGTTTCAGAGCCTGCGCACGCTTCTCGTTCCCACAGTTCTGAAGCGGACGGGAACCCTGGTTCGCCTGTTGACCACGCCGATCATGACGTTCGTCAAGCGCTACACGAAGAGCCCGAAGATTCAACAGCTCCTGGGATACCCCGCGGTGTTCTTGGGCTCATCCCCCTACATCGCTCCCAGCATGTTCCACCTGATGTCCCACCTGGACCTCCAGGACGGTGTGCTCTACGCCGAAGGAGGATTCACCCGGGTCATTGATTCCATGAGGACCGTAATCGAAGATCACGGCGTCACGATTCTGACCCAGGCGCGAGTGTCGGCTATTACGACCGAAAAGCGTTCGGGCAAGGCCCACGCGACCGGTGTGACCTATGAGGACTCCCACGGGGTCCAGCACACGCTCCACGCCGACTTTGTGGTCTCCACTACGGATCTGCACCACAGCGAAACGAAACTTCTGCCGCAGGAGCTCCAGACTTACCCCCAGTCGTACTGGGACAAGAAGGTCTCTGGGCCCAGTGCCGTGCTCCTCTATCTCGGGGTGAAGGGCGAAGTTCCTGAGCTTCTTCACCACACGCTGTTTTTCACCGAAGACTGGGAAGACAACTTCTCCAAGATTTTTGCGGACAAGCCCACTGTTCCCAATCCTGCGTCGGTGTATGCCTGCAAGCCCAGTGCCACAGATGATTCGGTGGCACCCAAGGGTCACACCAACATTTTTGTGTTGGTCCCGATGCCCGCTGATGTGAGCCTCGGGCACGGAGGAATTGATGGCTCAGGGGATGCTGAAGTGGAGGCCATCGCCGATCGCGCTATCGCTCAGATTGCTGAGTGGAGTGGCGCGACCGACTTGGCGGAGCGCATTGTGCTGCGACGCAGTGTGGGTCCAGCTGACTTTGCTGCGGACCTTAATGCCTGGATGGGCACCGCTCTTGGCCCCGCCCACACTCTGATGCAGAGCGCGCTGTTCCGCTCCGGAAACGTGTCCAAGAAGGTGGAGGGCCTCTATTTCGCGGGGAGCTCGACCATTCCCGGTATCGGACTGCCGATGTGTTTGATTAGTGCCGAGGTGTTGGTCAAGCGCGTCCGAGGAGACGTGTCAACAGCACCGCTGCCAGCACCCCTGATGCCGGTGGCCTAGGAGCCGTCGTGTCTTTTCTCTACCTGGCGGCACTGCTCATCTCGTTGGTGGGGATAAGCCTGTTGGATTTTCGACACAAGCTGGCATTTTTTGGAGGAGCAGCCCTCCGCTCGCTAGCCATCATCGCCGTTTCTGTGGGGTTCTTTCTGGTCTGGGACATCGTGGGCATTGCCACCGGAGTTTTCTTTCGGGGTGGTGGGCCCTGGATGACCGGGGTCCTGGTGGGGCCAGAGTTACCCCTGGAGGAGGTCTTCTTCTTGATCGTGCTGACCTATTCGACGTTGGTGTCGTATCTGTGGGCTGGAAAAGCACTCGGAGCAAGGCGCAAAGCATGACGTATTGGCTCATCAACATTCCCTTCCTCCTGGTGGCTGCCATGGTGTTGGGTGTCGCACTGGGGCGCAGGTCAACGCCCCGGGGACTTCCGTGGCTTATATCGGCGGTGGTCATGATGGCGTTGACCGCGGTTTTTGATAACGCCATCATTGGATCCGGACTTGTCGCTTATGACCCGGAGCTTCTCAGCGGGGTCATGGTCGGGGTGGCACCTCTGGAAGATTTCGCCTACACGGCGGCCGCCCTGATGCTGATTCCCGCACTGTGGCACCTGCTGGAGCGACGGGGACCCGAGAGCTCATGAGTGCCCTTCGGACTCTGGTTGTGAGCTCCAGACCGCTCAGCTGGGTCAACACGGCCTTCCCGTTTGGTCTCACCTACTACCTGTTTGTCGGTGAGTTTGATGCCCTGTTTGTCGTGGGCAGTCTGTTCTTCCTCATCCCCTACAACGTGCTGATGTATGGCATCAACGATGTTTTTGACTACGAATCTGATCTGCGAAACCCGCGAAAAGGTGGTGTGGAGGGAGCTCTGCTTCCCCCCGAGCTGCACCGCCCGATGCTTCTGGTGTCCACTCTGCTACCGCTGCCGTTCCTCGTACCCCTGGTGGCGTGGGGGTCTGTTGCCTCCACCGGTGTGCTGGCCCTAGCGCTCTTCTTTGTGGTCGCCTACTCGGCGAAGAACATCCGTTTCAAAGAAGTGCCTTTTGTGGATTCGGTCACCTCGAGCTTG